>CETG01188040.1_pt1 | contig 14252 bp, 11 predicted proteins | sample 361471 | NCBI WGS metagenome assembly CETG01 (sample SAMEA2622696, study PRJEB7988) | marine metagenome | isolation source: saline water (ENVO:00002010), including | reverse complement strand
GGAACGTATGAAGGGGCTTTAGAAGCAAATATCAAAGAACATAAATCGCGAACACCTGAAATGGTGCGTTTTAGGGCTAACAAGGCGTTACGGATTGCTTTGAGAAATGGTTTAAGAGCTGTAAGAACTCATATAGATAGTTTTGGGTTGGCTGGTAATCAATCGTGGGAGGTATTAAATGCTTTAAAGCTTGAGTGGCAAGAATTAATTGAAATACAGTGCGTAGCTCTTGTACCGTTGGAATATTGGAGTAGTGGAGAAGGCTCTCTTTTGGCATCAAAAGTTGCGTCTGATGGGGGGTTTTTAGGTGGAGTCTTAGGACCTCCTTTGGATCAAAAAAAAACTTATCGCGAGCTACAACATTTAATAAGCCTGGCAAATAGACTTCATTGTGGGATTGATCTACACATTGATGAGGCGAGTAAATCACCAGCAGCAGGAGTAATTCAATTGATTAGAGCTTTAGATTGCACTGATAGCAAAGTACCTATTACTTGTAGTCATTCGAGTAGTATGGCACTTCTTCCTCAAAGAAAATTAAAATATATTGCCAATCGATTAGCTCATCATAATGTCAGTGTTATAGCCCTTCCTTTAACAAATAGCTGGTTACTGGGTAGAGAAGAAGGGAAAACTCCTGTTACAAGACCTTTAGCTCCTATCATGCAATTGCAGCAAGCGGGAGTTAGGGTTGCGGTAGGCGGTGATAATGTACAGGACCCTTGGTTCCCTTTGGGTGATTTAGATCCAATATCTTTAATTTCCGCTTCTATGCCTATAACACAACTTGCGCCATGGGAAAGATTAGGTTTGTCAGCATATACTTCTTCTGCGGCGGCTTTAATGGGACTTGAATGGGATGGTACTATTAAATTCGATGCGCCTGCAGACTTTGTTCTTCTAGAAGCTAGTAATTGGTCAGAAGCGATCTCGCTACATCCTAGTAGACAATATATAATTAATGGCAATTGGTTTACTGGGGAAATGATTCCTTCTCCCAAAACCCATTAAATTTTATTAAATGAGTAGACAAATACGATTGAAGAATTTGCTTTCAGAACTCCTTTCGATAAATGATTTGAGGGTCCTCGATTCAGGGGCAGATTGCGAAAAGTTTTCTCGCGACTTTTTTGATTATTCACCTGTTCTTAAGACAGAACTTGATAGTTGTCGTGCTGATGTAGTAGTGCGACCTTTTTCTATAGAATCTGTTGTAGAGGTTGTCTCAGTATGTAAAAAACATAATACTTTCTTGACTTTAAGGGGTTCTGGGACAGGGAACTATGGTCAGTGTGTACCCCTTAGAGGTGGGGTTGTTATGCTTATGGGTGAATTTAAAAATATAAGAGACATTGACCCTCTTACTGGAGTAGTAACGGTAGAACCAGGTTGCTTAATAAGAGATGTTAATAAACAACTAGTAAAAAATGGCCGTCAATTGCGTCTGCTCCCAAGTACATGGAGAAGTGCTTCTATAGGAGGTTTTATTGCCGGCGGTTCAGGAGGTATTGGATCTGTTCGTTGGGGTTTTTTGCGAGACCCCGGCAATTTGCTTGGATTGGAAATAGTTACATTAGAAGATGTTCCTAGAAAGTTAGAACTAGATGCGAATGAGGCCGAAGCTTTGAATCATGCTTATGGCACAAATGGAATAATTACAGCTTTAAAATTGGCGACAGCACCCTCTATCTCTTGGCAAGAAATAACAATCGATTTCCAGAATTTTTCAGATAGTGTTAGATGCTTTCAACGTATTTCCACTTCTGCTATTGATCTTTTTTTATGCTCTTTGATGGAGAGACCTATTGTAAATAATCTTCCTAATTGGAATAATCAGGCAAAAGGCTGCCATCGATTATTGATTTTGGCATCACCTGATGGAGTGTGTACTATCGAACGTCTAGCAACATTATTTGGAGGAATCTTTACGCATTTTGGTTCGGAAAATGAAAGTGCGGGGTCAGGGTTGCGAGAACTTACATGGAACCATACAACTTTACATATGAGAGCAGTTAATTCTAGTTGGACCTACTTACAAATGCTATTACCTCAACCAGAAATCGACGTGTTGAATTCGCTGAAGAGTCAATTTGGAGACGATTTGCTTTGGCATTTAGAAGCCGTTAGGCAGAATGGAACACAACGTATAGCGGCATTACCTTTGGTTAAATGGAGAGGAAGAGCATTGTTAGAAAAAATTATTAATGCGTGCAAGGAAAATGGAGCAATTATTTTTAATCCCCATGTAATTACTGTTGAAGATGGCGGTCTTGGAGTTATTGATGTTGATCAAGTTTTAGCAAAAAAACGTTATGATCCCGAAGGTATTCTTAATCCTGGTAAATTAAAAGGTTGGTTAAATAACTAGGTTTCTTAAAGATTAATTATTTTTCTGTGTATGAGATCTCCAATGAGATAAATAGAGCCAGTTATAACTATTTTTGATTTATTTTTTTTTAACATGATTATAGAGAGTGCTTGTTCAATGTTCTCCGAATCTCTAAGTTGATGGGAATATTTTGGACGTTTGTTTATTAGTTCTTCTTTATTCCAGCTTGTGTGATTGGGAACAGGGACTATCCAGGCAAGATCGTTAGACATTAATAATGGATCTAGCATTGAGGGAGCATCTTTTTGTTTTTGGATTGCAAGGATCCAATTAACACCAAGTTTCTCCCCTTCCCATTTCTTTCTTTCTATTGATAGTTGTTTAGTTGCATGTGGATTATGAGCACAGTCAATAACTATGGGAATATTCCTCCAAGTTGCGTTCTGAAGTCTTCCTGGCCAAGAGGCCTTTGACAGACCTTGCTTTATTTTACTTTCATTTATTTCCCATCCGAATACTTTTAAAGATTCCAAGGTTGCTTTTGCAACAGCAGCATTTTGCTTCTGAATTTCTCCTGGAAGACCTAATTTCCATTCCTTAGTTAAAGGTTTGACTTGATGCAAAGTAGCCTTTCTATCTTTAATCATTTCCTTAAGTAGCTTTTCAACTTCAGGATGTTGTTGGGCACTGATAACTGTACTTCCGGGACTAATTATTGAGGCCTTCTCTTTTGTAATAGATTTTAAATTATTGCCAAGTTGTGCGCAATGATCCAGACCTATTCCAGCCATTGCTACAAGAGGTCTATATGGATGTGCCGTTGTTGCATCTAATCTACCTCCAAGCCCTACTTCTAAAACAAGTAATTTTACTTTCTTGCTTCTAAAATGATCTAATGCACAGGCAATTACTGATTCGAATGGTGTTAATTGAAATTCAGTAATTATAGGTTTGAGTGTTATCAAAATCTCTTTTAGTTCATTAAAAGAGATTAATTCATCATTAATACTAATCCTTTCACGCCAACTAATTAAATGCGGAGAAGTAGTTATACCTGCTTTTATGTCTAAGACTTGAAGGCAACTATTAATAAAGCTAGTGACAGACCCTTTCCCATTAGTGCCAGCTACTTGAATTGCAGGAATTGACTTACAAGGTTCTCCCATGGCTTTTAAAGCCATTTGCATCCTATCTAAATTGAGATCCATTCCCCTTTGACTAAAGCTTGGGATTAGATCGGATAATTCATCACTTTCAAGATTAGTGATGTATTTCAATGAAGTAATTGTGAAAAAGTGGCTTTTAGTCTTTTGATTAATTCTCTAATTTCATGTTTTTTAATTGTTAGAGCTGGGACCATTCGAATCACCTTCGGTCCAGCTGCAATAACAAGAAGCTTTTCTTTCAGAGCAGCATTGATCACTTCTTGAGAAGATAAGTAAGATTCTTGGTCAATTACTAGACCTTGCATTAGTCCTACACCTCTAACTTCTTTTAGATGTTCTGGAAACTCTTGAGTTATTTGAATTAGGCCTTCATGTAGTTGAATGCCACGCTCTTTTACATTTTGCAGAAGATTTCTTCGAAGAATTTCTTTTCCTACAGTCAGACCTGCTTTACATGCGAAAGGATTACCCCCAAAAGTACTTGCATGATCACCTGCTTCAAAGATATCGGCAGAGGTTTTAGCAAGCAAGGCCCCGATTGCATGACCTCCTCCTAGGCCCTTTGCAAGGGTAAAAACATCAGGCTCTATATTCAGAGTTTGATAACCCCATAAAAAACCAGTGCGACCCATGCCAGTTTGAACCTCGTCAAAAATCAGTAAAATCTTTTTTTCTCTACAGAAATTTCTTAGGGACTTAAAGAAATTAATGGAACCAGGTTTTACTCCACCTTCTCCTTGTATTGGTTCAATTAATATGGCGGCCACATCTAAAGCCTTATCTCCTAAAGATTCAAATAGTTTCAGAAAGGAATCCCAATCGTTGTAATCGAAAAAATTAAAACCTTTGACCATAGGTTCAAAACCTTTGTGATACTTTGGCTGCCCTGTCGCACTTATTGCTGCAAGAGTGCGGCCATGGAAACTTTCTTTTGCAGAAAGAATTATTGGTTCATTTATTCCTAGTTTTTTATGGCCATATTTTCTTGCCAATTTAATAGCAGCTTCATTTGCTTCGGCGCCACTATTACAGAAGAAAACTTTATCTGCGCAACTATTATTTACTAACCAATTTCCTAAAGCTTCTTGTTCGGGAATTTTATATAGGTTGGATATATGTTGAATTTTCTTTAATTGTTTGATTAAGGCTCGTCTAATAATCTTATCGCTATGTCCCAGTGTGCAAGTTGCAATTCCTGCAACAGAGTCAAGATATTTTTGGTTTTTTTTGTCCCATATCCAGCTACCTCTTCCTTTTGTAATAGTTAATGGATATCGTTGATAGGTTTTCATTAATGAAGTGGGAGCGGTCGGACTTGAACCGACAAACCCGAAGGTGCCGCATTTTGAGTGCGGTGCGTCTACCAATTCCACCACGCTCCCTTGAGTTGATTTTATGGTTGAAAATATGTAATTAGCTTAAGCGGCATCTTCCTTAATGACTACCTTCTTTTTCTTTTCTGGTTCACATCCACTAACATTTTTTTTATCAGAATTCTTCAAATACCTAATTATATTGGCTCCAGCAAGATTTAATTTTTCTTCAAAAGCCTCATAACCTCGATCTAGGTGATTCAATCCTTGAATTGTACTTTTTCCTTTAGCAGAAAGACTTGCAAGAATAATTGCGGCTGTTGACCTTAAATCACCACCTCGAAGGGCTGTTGAATTCAAGGAAGAAACCCCATTAATTATTGCTGTAGAATCATTTATTTTAATAGAGGCTCCCATCTTTTTAAGCTCCAAAACATGCTGCATTCTATTTTCGAAAATGGTTTCAGTGATTTTACTTTTTCCTTTCGCTATGCTCATTAAGGCCATAAAAGGAGCTTGCAAATCAGTTGGGAAACCAGGAAATGGTTGCGTTATAACATCAACTGCTTTGAGTGTACTAGGAATAATTTTAAGGTAATTTTCTTTTTCTTCTTGAATATCACAGCCACATTCTCTAAGTTTATTTATCACAGCATTTAAATGCTCTGGAATGACGGGACCAATTGAGAGTGTTGATTTAGTTATTGCTGCTGCAATTAAAAAAGTACCGGCTTCTATTCGATCGGGAATTGCTTGATGAGAACAACCGTTTAATTTTTGGACACCATTAATTGTAATTTTGGATGTGCCTGCTCCACTAATCTTTGCTCCCATTAAATTGAGCATTTTCACTAAATCTTGAACTTCAGGTTCTTTCGCAGCATTTTTAATGGTAGTTGTACCCCTCGCTAAGGAAGCCGCCATTAAAATGGTTTCAGTCGCTCCGACGCTTGGACAATCTAAAAGAATAGTTGCTCCATCTAAGCGAGTTTTGCCTTCTGGAATGAAAGCAGAAATCATATTTTTCTCAATTTGAACTGAAGCCCCTAATGCCCTTAATCCTTTTATATGTTGATCAACAGGTCTAACTCCTATTTTGCAACCTCCTGGCAAAGCAAGTTTTGCTTTACCTAGTTTCGCGAGAAGAGGACCTATACAAAAGAAACTTGCTCTTAAGCTATGAACTAATTTTACTGGGAGTATTACCTGGCGAAGATTCTTTGGATCAATAATTAATTTATTTTCCTTTCGTTTTGTTTCCACACCCATGCGCAAAAGGATGTCAGTCATGACTTTTATATCTGTTAAGAGTGGGACGTTATTTATTTGAATTTCTTCATCTGTTAACAAAGAGGCTGCCATTAAAACAAGAGCAGAGTTTTTTGCGCCACCTATTTTTATATTTCCTGAGAGAGAGCATTTACCCTCTACCTCTAAAAGTGGCTTCCGGATTGCTTTGGAGATATTAGCCACCGCACCCATAGACTATTTTTATGATAACTGAAGACATAATGACAATTGCAAGCAAGCTCGTCCAGATGGTTTTATAGGAAGTTGTTATCTTTCTTTTTATTATTGCTAAACTTACATAAAATTGAGATGTATTTTCAGGTGAAAACTTAATGAAAAATAAACATTTACTAAGATGAACTAGATAAATATAAATTTCAATTAGATCAATACTGCTTTTATACCAAAACTATCCTTGCAAACTTTATATGATTAGTTAAAAGATTATTAATTAGCTTTTTATATTGGAGAATAAGGCAATTAGAAAGTTTGACTCACTAATTATTTCAAGTCGAAGAAACCCTTTGGTTAAACGATTGCGTTCTCTTCAAAGTAAAAAAGGAAGAGATGAATATTCTATGTTATTACTTGAAGGAACTAATTTATTAAAAGAAGCTTTAAAAACTAATTTTGTACCTGCAGAAATAGTCTCTACATCCTCCTGGTTAGAAAAGCATTCAGAATTGTTGAAAACCTTTTCAGAACAAATTCATATTCATGAAGTTACTGAATCAGTTCTGGACTTTGCCTTGAGTACACAAAGTCCAGATGGAGTCGCGTCTCTTTTTTCTCTTTCGGGTTTACCATCTTTACCTATCGATCCGAATTATATTTTGGCCTTAGATCGATTGCAGGATCCAGGAAATCTGGGAAGTTTATTTCGAACAGCTCTTTCTGCAGATATAAATATGATTTGGTTAGGTTCAGGGGTTGACCCACTTAGTCAAAAAGTCATAAGAGCTTCTGCTGGTTCCATTCTGCATTTGCCATATGAGAGATTAGGAAATAATGAAGATCAAGGAATTAAATTGCTTATTGAAAAGTTGGAAGAGGTTTCTAGAAGAGGGTTTCAAATAGTTGGAACTTGTATTCCATTTAAAGAAAATCCAAAAAATATACTTCCTTATTGGCAGATTGATTGGTGTAAGCCCACTGTGCTGGTTTTAGGAAACGAAGGATCTGGCTTGCATCCAGAGATTCAAAGTCGCTGCACTCAGCTTGTTACTTTGCCTCATAACATATCCGTAGAATCATTAAATGTAGCAGCTGCGGCTGTTCCTCTGCTTTTAGAGCGGCGAAGAGTCAAAATGATCAAGGGTATACATCTATAGCTGTGAGTGAAGACAAATTCGAATTCGATTTGATTGTTATAGGAGCTGGTTATGGCGGCTTTGATGCTGCTAAACATGCTGCTGAAAATGGTCTTAATGTTGCGATTATCGAATCGCGGGAAATGGGAGGTACTTGTGTAAATAGAGGATGTGTTCCCTCAAAAGCCTTATTGGCAGCTAGTGGGAAAGTCCGTGAATTGGCTGATTCCAAGCATTTATCTGGTTTTGGCATTCATTCAGCACCAGTTCGTTTTGAAAGACAAAAAATTGCTAACCATGCAAATTCTCTCGTTTTAAACATTCGACAGAATTTAACCAAAACACTTGAACGAGCAGGTGTTCAGATTTTGCGAGGCTTAGGACGTATTGAGGGATCACAAGCAGTTGGATTGAGAGAATTAAATGGTATTGATCGGGTTATAACTGCAAAAGATGTTCTTATAGCCACTGGCTCTGATCCGTTTGTTCCTCCAGGTATTAACACAGATGGGAGAACTGTTTTTACTAGTGATGAAGCTGTCAACCTGGAATGGTTGCCTAGATGGATCGCGATAATTGGTAGCGGCTATATTGGCCTTGAATTTGCAGATGTATATACAGCATTAGGTTGCGAAGTTTCAATGATAGAAGCACTAGAAAGAGTTATGCCTACTTTTGATCCTGATATAGCTAAGATTGCTTCACGTAAGTTGATTGATGGTCGTGATATTGATGCTAAATCAGGAGTACTGGCTACAAAAGTTTCGCCAGGATGCCCAGTGAAGATAGAATTGTCTGATGTAGAAAGTCGAGAAATAGTTGAAGAACTAGAGGTGGATGCAGTGCTCGTTGCAACTGGTCGAGTCCCTACTACTCAGGGATTGAATCTTGAGTCGCTTGAAATTCAGACTAATAGAGGATTTATACCTGTAGATGAAAAGATGCGAGTTCTTTTGGAGGGTAATCCAGTTCCACATCTATGGGCAGTAGGTGATGTCACAGGTAAATTGATGTTGGCTCATACGGCTGCTGCTCAAGGAACTGTTGCAGTTGATAATATTCTTGGTAATTCAAGAGTTATAGATTATAGAAGTATCCCTGCAGCTACCTTCACTCATCCTGAAATTAGTTCTGTAGGAATGATGGAGATAGAAGCTAAAAAATTTGCAGATCAAGAAAATTTTCAGCTTGGTATTGTGCGTAGTTATTTTAAAGCAAACTCAAAAGCTCTTGCTGAACTTGAAAGTGATGGATTGATGAAATTGTTATTCAGAAAAGATAATGGAGAAGTGTTGGGCGCACATATCTATGGCCTTCATGCAGCTGACCTTATTCAGGAAGTGGCAAATGCTGTCTCTAGACGCCAAAGTGTTATTGAATTGTCAAAAGAAGTACATACCCACCCTACTCTTAGTGAAGTAGTTGAAATAGCTTATAAGCAAGCAGTTAATCAATTAGAAAAACTTTGAATTAATCTAATTAGTAGCGTTTTGGTTTAAATTAATATTTTTATGTGAAAATAATTTCTTTATGAATATTCGACGTCGCCCTCCCAACCCAGCTGTCAAAGTTGCAAATTTAGAATATGGGGTTCCACATTCAGAAAGTGAGCCTAAAAATATTCTTGAAAAAATACTCTGGAAAAAAAATAAGGAATTAGAAATAGACCGAGAGAAAATTCCTTTAGCTGAACTAAAAAATCAGGTTTTAGATTTGCCAAAGACTATTCCGTTTTTAGACTCTCTTAAAGAAGCAGCCATAAAACCTGCTGTAATAGCAGAAATAAAAAAAGCTAGTCCAAGTAAGGGTTTAATAAGAGATAATTTTAATCCGAAGGAGATCGCAAATTCTTATCAAGAAGCAGGAGCTGCATGTTTATCTGTTTTGACAGAGAAACATTTTTTTATGGGAGGTTTTGATGTATTAAAGAAAGTTAGACAAACAGTTCAAATACCACTGCTATGTAAAGATTTTATTTTCACCCCTTATCAGCTATATCAAGCTAGGGCCGCAGGTGCTGATGCGGTTCTTTTGATTGCAGCTATACTTTCTGATCAGGATCTTGTTTATCTTCGTAAAATAGCAGTTTCGTTAGATTTACAAGTTTTAGTTGAGGTTCACAATACTGATGAACTCGCAAGAATTATTAATATTGGAAATTTTAATTTAATTGGTATAAATAACAGAGATTTAAAAACCTTTCATACAGATTTATCTGTTACCGAGAAACTAATTTCTACTTATCAGAGGGAACTTCAGCAGGAGAAAATATTGATAGTGAGTGAGTCTGGCTTATCTAGTAGGAATGATTTAAATAGAGTATATTCTGCTGGAGCAAGAGCAGTTTTAATAGGAGAGTCTTTAATGAGAAAGGAAGATATAAAACAAGGCCTGGTTGATTTAATAGAGGATTGAATAATTATCCTGCATAAATACCAAGAGCAAGCCAGATTGATTGCAAGTCAACTAGATCTAGATTTTCCAGTAAATTCGTTTTAGAGGTGAGAGCTATTAAGAAGATAAAACCACATCCGAACATTGCAGCCCTTCCATTTGTAAGTTCCGCAAGGCGCATCTTTTTTTGCTCCATGAGAATAATTACCTAATTTCAGCCATCCTATCAGACTGAGGGTAAATACCTATTAGATTATTTATTATGTTTATTTTTCCTCCTCGGAGAGATTGAACGAAATTCAATTCTAGGATTAATTTCTCAATTCTAAAAGGATTTTAAGAGGTTATTGGTTTAAGCCTAAATCCTATGCAAATTTATCACCAGGCCTTGAGTAAGGGGTGGTGATAAATTTGCCATTAAAAAGTTTACTTTTGGTACTGCACTCCCCTGTAAGTTAGTAAAGGAGAAGAAATTGAAGATTTTGCTTGTCGAGAGGTGTAAATAGTACGTCTGTAAGTAAGTTCAGTAAATTCTTTTTTCGCAACTTGTTTTTCTTGGAGGTACTCTTTCCCTCTGTAGGTAAGTGTAGTCATAATTTAAAGTCCGATTTGAGTGTTCTAGGTCCCCGTTCCATGGCCTAGCTCGAACTGCGCCCTGTTGTATTAGGGTGAACGTTTTGTAGTGGTTGCTACAAAAATATATTAGTAAGTTTTCGATAAAGTGTAGTTCATTCTGCTACATACCTTGTATTATTTCTCGCTTGGAGGTTATTTGACTAGCTTTTACAGCTCCTTTTGAAGTAGATTAAATTTAAGGCAAAGAAATAATCTTTATTACTTTTTGCCTTACATTTAAGCTAAATTATTCATGGAAATCAAAGGCCTTTTATTTTTCTTAGGTTCACTATTGCGTTGGCCAGCTCTGAGATCGAAGGAATTTCTGTTATTTCATTTATATATAGTATGTTTATATGTTATAACCTTTTTAATTCAAACCTTATCAATAAACGCTTCAAATTTCATCTTTACTTTAGGTGTACTTGCGCCATTGATGAGGGCAATCTATAAAGGATTACCTTTGGACTGTTTAAATTACGAATCAGCTATTGACAGGGAGCTATCTGCCTAAAGATATTTAACTTAAGAGTGCAGTATATTCTATTCAAATAAATTGATTAATAACTTGTTAAGGCATACAAGCCAACTTGCAATTACTTCTAAAATAGAAAAAGTATTTTAATTTAATGAGAAATATTTCTTGGAATTCTCCTCTGTGGTTTGTACCTGTAGGAATATATTGCTTTATTGGCTTCCATAGAAGGTATTCATATTTCTAGGCATAGTAAATATTGTAAAACTGAGTGTTAATGGATGAATGAGCAAGAAGGTATGACTTACAAAAGAGAATCAAATGTTGATTGAATATCCATGATTAAAGCACTTGCATAACTTCGCTGATTTCAGGGATCATTTCTCTTAACTTTCTTTCAATTCCCATCTTTAGAGTCATGGTGCTGCTGGGGCATTCTCCACAAGCTCCTTGAAGCCTAACTTTTACAATAGGTCCATCTATTTCAACTACTTCTACGTTGCCTCCATCTGCCAGAAGAAATGGTCTTAATTCGTCTAAGACTTTTTCGACATTCGCAAGTGTGTACTCCATTGATTCACTGCTCATTAGAGAAAGATTTATACTTTGTTTGTTTAGCCTAGATAGCTAAAGCATAATTTCAAAAAAATAAACTGGTTTTATTTGTGTTCCTAAATCAAGAGTCTGGATCAGAAAATATTTATGACGCTGTACTGATAGGTGCAGGAGTCATGAGCTCTACTTTGGCCGCTTTATTGAATGAATTAGAACCTCAGATGCGCATATTAATTGTTGAGCGTTTATCTGAGCCAGGTCTTGAGAGTAGTTTTGCTTTGAATAACGCAGGAACAGGACATGCTGCTAATTGCGAGCTTAATTACACACCTATGAATTCAGATGGAAGTATTAATATTGAGAAAGCTCTGGAAATTAATTCTGCGTTTGAGAAAAGTCTTGAGTTTTGGGCTTCTTTAGTCGCTAATGGAAAGTTATCTTCAAGGCAATTCCTGAATTATCTACCGCATATAAGTTTTGTTTGGGGTGAATCCAATGTTGCTTTTCTAAGAAAAAGATATGAAAAATTATTTGAGATTGATTCTTTTAAAGACATTGAATGGAGTTCTGAAATTAAACAATTACAAGAATGGATGCCATTAATTTTTCAAGGAAGAAATATAAATGAGCCTATGGCAGCTACTAGAATTAAAAGAGGAACCGATTTGGACTTTGGGGCCTTATCAGCGGCCTATTTAGAGAATTTGAATAAAAGTAAAAGTATTGAAATAGAACTTTCTACTGAAGTCGTCGATCTTAGAAAAGAATCTAAAAACTATTGGGTTGTAAATCTTCAAGGAGAAGCAAAGAGTAAGGAAGTTAAAACAGCTTTTGTTTTTATTGGGGCTGGAGGAGCTGCATTAACTCTTCTTCAGAAATCCGGAATAGCAGAGGGATTGCTTTACGGGGGATTCCCAGTAAGTGGACAGTGGCTTATATGCAATGAGCCTTCTATGGCTAATAAACACATGGCCAAGGTTTATGGAAGACCTAAATTAGGCTCACCTCCAATGTCAGTCCCTCATCTTGATACTAGATGGATTCAAGGTAAGCGTTCTTTACTTTTCGGACCATTTGCAGGATTTAGTACCAGGTTTTTAAAAGAAGGCTCATATTGGGATTTGATTGAATCAGTTAATAGAAATAATATTTTGCCAATGCTTCAAGTGGGAATTAAGAATTTCGATTTAGTAAATTATTTATTGGGTCAAGTGCGTTTAGATCACAAAGCTCGAATTCAAGTCCTTAGAGATTTTGTCCCAACGGCTAGAGAGAGTGATTGGAAATTATGTCAGGCGGGTCAAAGAGTTCAAATTATTAAGAATTCCTCCAAGGGACCAGTTCTTAAAATGGGCACGGAAGTAGTCTCTTCTTCCGATGGTTCTTTAGCAGCTTTGTTAGGAGCCTCTCCAGGAGCAAGTACAGCTGTTACAACAATGTTGGAAGTTATTAGGCGTTGTTGGTCTGCCAGGATGGCAACAGACGCTTGGAAAGAAAAATTGCTTAACCTTTTTCCTAGTTTTGCTGAGACAATTCAGCCTGACATTGCATTCTTAAAAAAGATAAGAGATAGAAATGATTCAATTCTTGGATTCACTAAGAGTTGTTGATGTAGTTCAATTATATATATGCTTATCTTCTAATGAAAATTCATACAGGTGCTATTAAAAATGAATCTTTAATCGAATGACTGAAGTTCCTGTTTCTCGATTGAGAAACTTTTGCATAATTGCTCATATCGACCATGGGAAATCAACCTTGGCGGATAGGCTTTTGCAAGAAACTGGTACGGTCTCTTCTAGAGATATGCAAGAGCAATTTCTAGACAATATGGATCTTGAGAGAGAAAGGGGCATAACTATTAAGTTGCAAGCAGCAAGAATGAATTATTTGGCTAAAGATAGTCAGACATATGTACTAAATCTTATTGATACTCCAGGACATGTAGATTTCTCGTATGAAGTAAGTCGATCTTTGCAAGCTTGTGAAGGTGCTTTATTGGTTGTAGATGCTAGTCAAGGAGTAGAAGCGCAAACATTAGCTAATGTTTATTTGGCGTTGGAAAATGATCTTGAAATTATTCCTGTTTTAAATAAGATTGACTTGCCAGGGGCTGACCCAAAAAAAATAAAGGAAGAGATTGAAACTATTATTGGACTTGATACTTCAAATGCAATTGAATGTTCAGCTAAAACTGGAATTGGCATCTCGGAGATTCTTCAAGCAGTTGTCGATCGAATACCGGAACCTCAGGCATCTTTAGATCAGCCTACTAAAGCTTTGATTTTTGATTCTTATTATGATCCTTACAGAGGAGTAATAGTTTATTTCCGTGTATTAGATGGACGCATACGTCAGAAAGATAAAGTGCTATTGATGGCGAGTAAAAAGAGTTATGAGCTTGATGAGATAGGTGTAATGTCTCCTGATCAATCCAAGGTAGATGAACTGCATGCTGGAGAAGTAGGTTATCTTGCTGCTTCTATTAAGGCAGTAGCAGATGCAAGAGTTGGAGACACAATTACATTAATGAATGCTCCCGCAGAAGAGCCTCTCCCTGGTTATACAGAAGCAAAGCCCATGGTCTTTTGTGGACTTTTTCCAACGGATGCCGATCAATATCCTGATCTAAGAGAATCTCTTGATAAGCTTCAACTCTCTGATGCAGCTTTGAAATATGAACCAGAAACTAGCAGTGCTATGGGGTTTGGTTTTAGATGTGGATTCTTAGGGTTGCTCCATATGGAGATTGTTCAGGAAAGATTAGAGCGTGAATATGATTTGGATTTAATAGTTACAGCTCCA
>CETG01019799.1_pt1 | contig 14252 bp, 6 predicted proteins | sample 361471 | NCBI WGS metagenome assembly CETG01 (sample SAMEA2622696, study PRJEB7988) | marine metagenome | isolation source: saline water (ENVO:00002010), including | reverse complement strand
TTGCAGGAAGACCATACAATGCGGCTTCTCTTGCAGCGGAAACTGTACCAGAGTGAATCACGTCAATCGAAATATTTGGGCCTCGATTGATTCCTGAAACACAAAGTTGCGGACGTACAAGAGGTGCCCAATTCTCAAAACCATGCGTAATCGCTACGATGGTACAATCGCAAGGTGAACCCCCTAGGCTGTAAAGATAGATTGGAGGACCTTCCGGGTCCAAACCAAGTGTTTCTATCAAGTCCTGACGATTGGTGAATTCCAACGGGTTTTGAAGAGTCAATTTCATTGCTGATGCCGACTGCTCTTCTGCAGGAGCCAAGACCGCAAGTGGGTGACCTCGTCGGTGTAAAATCTGAATCAGAAATTGTAAGCCAGCGGCCTCAATACCGTCATCATTGGTCAAAAATAATGGCTCTCTCCACGACATTGTCACACCTCAGACATTGGCTCTATCCACATGCATTTGATTTAATCTATGGTTTGTACCTACAATTGCGAGACCCATTCCAACAATCATGAATGGACCACCCACCCATGTCCATAGGTCAGGCACAGATTCAACACCGAGGAACCAACCCAAAATCCCCCCGAGTAGAGGCTCAAAAACAACACTGACAGAGATAACCAGTGGAGGGAGCCATCGTAGGCTTGCATTGATTCCAGTATGGCCCGCCAAACCTGGCCCCAATGCAAGATAACCAACAAGGAAAATCCACGCGAAATCAGAAGACGTAGGTTTACTCGATGTCCATCCGAGCAATGATGTATCAACAATCGTCAAATCGAGTGTTGCACCCTCTGTAGCCATTGCATGCAGACTCAATAAAACACCAGCTATTGCAGTCACTGGGAACGCATACAGGAACAGTGGCATCTTACGCTCACCACGTAATACGCGACCTGCAGCAAGATAACCGACAATTGCAATAGCTCCTAGGAATGCTGCAGCGTCCCCTAGTAGGGTGACTTCGCCAGAGCCTGCGTCTTGAACTGCAATAATCGCTCCCAATACTCCAATAACTGCGCCCCAAACTTCCCAACGATGCGGAGCCATCCTCAGGACGAACATACCGCACACAATGATCAGTGGATGTGCGGTGACGAAAAGAAGGCTATGCGTCAATGAGGTATGGTCGAGTGACCAGACCCAACTTGCAAAATGAATCCAGAGACAAATACCTGAACCGATAACAATCCATACTGTGGAACGATTCCACTCAAAATCAGTATTCCTCAGTTGCCAAATAAACATGGGCAATAGAACCACTGATGTTGCTTGTAACCTCCAGGATGCTCGTAAAATAGGCGTAATGTCGCCCATCATCTTGAATACTGCACCTGCACTTGAAACTGCAACAATCGCAACGCTGAGAATAATCCAAGCACGAACCGGGGTAGCCCGGGAATCATCCATCCTCAACACCTCAGGCTTCTGCTGACTTATGACCGAAAATTCCCGCCTGACGGAAGAGTGCGTACAAACCACCGAAGATAATTACATTGATGATTGTAAATCCAATTAATCGAACAATCCAGTAAGCGTTGCCAAAGAGATCGACAAACAAAGGCAACTCATCAACAACAGCAAGAACTGCGGCTTCAACTCCAAAGAATGCCTCTCCCGTCAATGCTCCAGCTGCAATCATAAATGTTGAGAGAAGAATGAGAGCTCGTTTCTTTTCAGCAGCAGAGTTTCCTTCCTGCTCACGAATCTTGTCCACTGCTGGATCGAGTCGCTTGGCCTGCCACCAATCTCGACCCGCACCACCAATCATCATTGGGAAGGTGTATGGAGTTGGCAAGTACATCCCCAGCCCGAACGAAGTACCCATTCCAGTCACCCATTCGATAAAGGCGCCAAGCAAAAATCCGATGAAAAGTGCAGAGAGATTTCCTTGGCCTTCAGCCAACATTACTGTGAAACCAGCGAACGCATTCGCCTGTGGGGCCAACAAATCGATGGTTCCATCTGCGAGCAAATCGGACAGGAAGATTGCCATTCCAGCACCTAAAATCGCACCAGGGACTACACCCATGATGTTCCCCTTGGAAATATGATACGGGCGGTTTCCAATGTACAGACTGTTCTTGTAATCTGCAACCACTGTTCCCGACATAGAAATTGCACTACCGAATACTGTTGTTCCAACCAGGGCAATGAGAATCGCTTCTTCTTTGGAAAGGCCAAAGAAGTCCCCATATCCCAAGAACAAACCAAGCAACATCAAGAGGACAATGAATGAGGTTCCCGATACAGGTTCAATCCCAGTTTCACCCATGACACGAACAGCAATCGCCCCCAACAAGAATGTCGTCAGAATCAGAACGGTTGCAAAGACCATTGCCGCGGCAATCGGGAAACCACCCATCCAGAAGATGATAATCATCGCAATGAATGAAAAGGCCATGAAAAGAGGAATATGGTGTAATGGCCACTCATACCAACCCTTACCTTCGATGTATTCTTGACCCTTTTCACCGCCAAATGCTTTGGCAATATCACCAAAAATCGACACGAATGTAGGAGCCATTTTCAGTAGACCAAGCAAACCTCCACCGAGAATGGCGCCTATCGCAATGGTTCGAATCAGGGTCTTGTATGCAGTCCATTGGACTGGGCCACCCAATTCCTGAAGTGGTGTGTATTGTGAGCTACCCGTGATTGGATCAATGCCGGTAAATGTTGGCACACTGAAGTAAACGGCTAGAGGAATCAGGAAGAACCAAGCAACGAAAGATCCCAAGTTTACCAAAAAGGCCACACGCATACGCATAAACCAGCCCACAGCGAATAGGGTTGGACTCAATTCAACTCCTAGGAAAGTGTACGCAAATGGGTTGTCTTTATCGAAAAAGGTAAGCCCATTGGCTACCGAATGGCCATCTTGTAATTTGCTAGGTTGGTGAATCCAGCGCTCTGAATAAACTGAGGCCAAGCCCCACTCGTCGCCACTGGCAGTGGTAGCCAATTTATCGGCGATGGAGTAATTGCCGTATAGAGCCTCACCATCACTTGTAAATCCGGTAATATGGTCTTTCCAAAACAAGGGATAATCAATCACAAACATGAATCCCATGGTCAAAACCGTCCATAATCCAACAGTTTGCAGGCTCTCTTTGGCCGCCTCGGCCGCGCCTGTATTGACATCTGCAGCAATGTCAAGCATCTTCAGTGTGGCTTCAAACCCGGGCATTGGCAATGGATCTTCAACCAGCCAAACACGACGGAAGATGATGAAGTACATCACACCCAAGAATCCCGCAAACATACTCGCAACGATGCCAATGAATGCCAATTGGAAGACATCGACTCCAGAAAGTAGAGGAGCACCATTGACGTGATATTCAGTCTTAAATTGAGATGAAAGCAGGAAAATCGCTGGGAAAGTGAAGATGAATCCAGTCGAGGCGTGTGTTGCACCTGTGGTCGCACTAGTTGAGATATTGACTTCTGAAGGAGACCACTTTAATGCCATACCGAGTAGATAGGCGACATACCAAGCCGCGGAAACGGCAAGTCCAATCTTCAACCCAATGTAGGCAGTGACACCACTGAAAATGGAACCGATTAAGATTCCAATCATGATTTTATTCAAAGACCAGTGGCTGACCTCGAACGATTCTTCGAGGTTTTTCTCTTCAAAATATTGCTCCAACAAACCTGTGTTCAGATTGTTGTACATGTCATCATCAAGCCATGTAAGAGAGCCGGATTCAATCGCAGCGAGACCTTTTGCGGTTAGGGGTTGGCGATAAGCGGACTTTCGAACACCCGACACATGAAACCCTCCAGCGACGTTTGACCGTACAGTGCAGGGGTCTTAGGTTTGTGGGGAAAACATTGTTCAACCCGTAGGGTTGAGATTCTTGCTTAAACTGTACGAATTAACCTCATATCCTAAACTCCGATACAGTGCCAAGCCCGCTTCATTCATCGCATAGACTGAAAGACGCACCTCGCTAGCGCCGCGCATCTGACATTCATGCTCGCAATACTTGATCATCGCACTTGCCACGCCTTTGCGACGCGCATGAGGTTCGACCCAAACATCAGCAATGTCCCAGACTTGAACTGGGGAGTCTAGGAGGAATCCATCTGGTGAAATGGTGCAAATGCCTACGAGTTCTCCATCAAACCGAGCGACAATCAATCGAGCTTGTCGAATTCTTGATTCAAGAAAACGCGTGACTCGTTCGGTATTCAATTGCCCTCTGAGTTCGTTCACGGAGCCTCGATAGTCGAGATTTTGTTGGTCGTTTAACAGTCGCCACCAAGCAGGCTCAATCGCTGAAAAATCGTCAAACCCTGCGACTGATATTGACAAAGGGTTTGTCGTAGTGACCAGAACATCACCTGAATTAGTGATCCCTGCTAATCTTGTAACGACCCATGGCTTCCATCCACAGAATCTCGCCACCTGCAGCCAGGTCCATGCCTTCTTCAACGGGCAAAATCATGGCCTCATAGGTCTTGTTATCCATGGCATGGACTTCATTACCTTCAATGTGAGTGATAATCGCAGAACCCTTCTCAATCATCGGGACATTGATTGAATCTGTGACTGGTGCAACGTGACTTCGCTTTTGTCCGGTAAAGAGATCTACAAGTTCAATCCGTGCCTTCGCACCACCGTGTTTTCCAGGCTTAGATTTGCTCATTCCAAGAATCTTGTAGGCATTCTCTTCCAGAGCAACATATCGACCAACTTTCAGGGTTCGAACTTCGACGCGGGTTGTACCTGGCATGGCTATCGTATCGCTTCCGATGGTCCCGACTTATCAGGGTTCGGGCGCATGCGGTTAGGATTGGGCAATCTAGGGGCTTTAGTCATACGAATAGAAACCCTGGCCTGTTTTTCGGCCAAGTTTACCCTCATCAACCATCTGAACTAGGAGAGGGGCTGGCGCATACTTATCATCGGCAAGTCCCGCATGTAACACATTCATGATGTGCAAAACTGTGTCATTTCCAATCAAATCGGATAGGGCCAGTGGTCCGATGGGGTGGTTCATTCCCAACTTCATGATTCCATCAATCGCCTCGGGTTCTGCGACGCCATCTTGCAATGTCAGAATCGCTTCATTGATCATTGGGCACAGAATTCGATTGGAAACAAAGCCTGGTGAGTCGTTACAACAGAGAGGAATCTTACCCATTTTCTCACTAGCCTCGATTACAGCTTCTGTGACATCTGCATCAGTGTCTGAGCCGTTAATGACTTCAATCAATTTCATGATGGGGACCGGATTCATGAAGTGCATACCAATCACCCGATTGGGCCGATTCGTAGATGCTGCAATTTCATTGATACTGATGCTACTCGTGTTGCTGGCGAGAATGGCCCCTTCTTTGCAAATCTGGTCGAGTTCAGCGAATGTTGAGAATTTGAGCTCAGGAATTTCAGGGATTGCCTCAACGACCAAATCCGCATCGGCAGCCGCAGTACGATCTGTGGCACCAGAAATTCTCGAGCGTGCGGAATCCGCGTCTGTTTGAGTCATACGCTCTTTAGACACCAGTTTTGCGAGTGATTTTTCGATGGTCGCAATGCCTTTGTCGACGAATTCCTGTTTGATATCAATCATGGTGACTTCATATCCAGCGCAAGCTGCAACCTGGGTAATCCCATTTCCCATTTGACCTGCGCCTAGTACTGCAATCTTCTCGATGCTCATGAATCGCGTCGAGTCAGATTCGATTGATTACCCCTTGGGCGGACTGGTTAGCCTGCATACTCTGCCCAATCATCCATTTCAGGAGTACGGTACCACCATTGTCCTTCATCGTACCACCACTCACAACCGTTTTCATCGACCTTGTAATTTGGGTCGTCTTCCAGAGAGATTTCTTCCGCGGCTTCAGGTTCCGGTTCAGACAAACGAGATTCAACTTGATTGGATTGCTTACGGCGCACCTTCTTCTTTGGCTTACGCATTAACAACGAAACTGCCCCACCAATGGCAATTAAGAAAATCACAACTGTCCCGATGATAATAATCGTGAGTGTACTTAACCCACCAGATTGTGAAGACTGAACGGGGGTATTGATACGACCAGTATCCGTTTCTTCACCCGCAGGGAACATGTCTGCTGGGCAACCGGGGTTCTCCAAATTTTGCATTTCATTTGCATGTAGTGGACACCGATCAGGAGTCCTTGCACCATCCACATATTCACCGGGCCAAGAACCGTTGATTCGCATTTCATCGTCTGCCCAAATACTGTTGGCATAATTGTCGTAGTACCCATCGCCATCTGTATCCATCCATTGAGTGCCGATATTGGGCACAATATCCTCCGAATCAGCCCATGAATCACCGTCACTGTCAATGCATCCTCGTAAATTACCAGTAGATGTCCCTGCTTCGCTGGGGCAATCATCACCATTGGTTCCCGACGAATTGTCACCGAAATTATCTCCATCAGAGTCAATCGTTTGAGATGCATCCATCGGGTATTCATCATACAAATCAATCGCACCGTCACCGTCAGTGTCTCGCTCGCTAGGTGCACAGCCTGTTTCGTCTACATCGAAAACCTCAGCCGTGGGAGTGTTCGGACAGATATCGACATCTTCCATGACACCGTCATAATCTCCATCCCGTTCAGAAGGTGCACAACCCCGATCATCCACCAATCCGATTTCATCTTCTGGTGTACCTTGACAATTATCCGGGTTGACACCCGATTGTCGATCTCCATAGCCATCTCCATCGTAGTCAACATGTTGACTGGGTTCATTGGGGAAGTCATCAAGTTCATCTGACCAACCATCGCCATCTGTATCGAGACAACCCAATTCCCCACCTTGATTTGAGGAGCCTGCTTGGTCGGGACAATTGTCGGCTAGGAATCCAGTCGGATTGTCACCAAAGCCATCCCCATCCCGATCTTTGTGCTGGGAAATTTCTGTTGGGAAGGCATCTCCACTTTCAGAAACACAGATGTCGTTAACGAAGCTACTACAAGAATAATTGTCACCAATACCATCCCCATCACCATCAATCCATTGTGTGGGGTTTGCAGGGAACATATCATTGAGATCTGACCAACCATCACCATCGGTATCGACACAACCAAAACGGTCCTCTGTTGAAAGGCCGAAATCATCTACACAGGAATCTGGCTGATGCCCTTCCGAATTATCACCGAAGCCATCACTGTCGACATCACTCCATTGGGACGATTCACCGGGGAAGGCATCGGCTGTATCTGACCACCCGTCCCCATCACTATCAGGGCAACCAATAGTTGGTTGTGTGCTGGTACCAAATTGATTTGGACAATCATCAAGCGTATTGACTAGACCATCGCCATCATCATCTAACTGGTTTTGTGCACAACCTGCAGAGTCGACCTGCGTGTTTGAATCTGTGCCCGGACACAAATCGTCCCCATTCCAAATCCCGTCACCATCGTCATCTGGTAAAATACTGCGCAAATCGAGACCAACCCGATCGCCAGAAAGAACCCTTGCAAAGGGATCTAGGCCGACAAAACCAATCTCATCGAAATTATCCTGGCCTACCTCTGAAAGCATCCAATCGATAAAATTACGTGCATCGTTAACGGAATCATTTCGCATCGTTAAGTAGTAATCATCTTGAAATGGCCAATCGCCATTTGAACTGTTGGTTACCGAAGGGTGAATGATGGCATCTCCAGCCAAAATAGCATCAGCGGCTCCATGTGTCCAATTGTCAATCAGCGGGATATTGTACAGGTTCGAGGCGAGGCCTGCCCGTAACTCAGCAATCCCAATCGCACCATCAAAACCATTGACGCCGCTGATAATTTCACTACGAGTTTCCTCAACCAAACGATAGCGATCAAAATCCTGTTCATACCAACCATCAGGGAAACTGCAGTGATTGCAAAACATGAACGCATCAATCATTTGAGGTATCGAACGATTTTCCCATCGATGGTAGAAATGAATGGGTTCGTCACCGCAAGATGCATGTAAATCACTCCATTCGATGATACTATCACCATCGTCACTGGGCGCAACAGAGGTCAAAATCATCCCCGGATGGAAGCCGTTGTTAATCAGATCAGAGGTTGAGGCACCTGATAGCATCCACCGAACCTGAGCCATCGTCAAACCTCCAATTTGTGAGATGCATTGTTCAGCAGCTCCGTTGGCCTTGACCATAAGTGTGGCCGGCATCCTTCCAACAGGAACATCGACAAGTAAGTCACCGTTTGAATCACAGGAACGCAGTCCTGTTGTCGAATAATTTGCCAGTTTGGTCGTCAGAGATTCGGCGGATGTTGATGCCCCGGCACCCATCAAAATTCCACTGATTTGGTTCGCCTGATTACATTGCATTTGTGTGATTGGCGTGATAGAGGAATTGTAGTGATTGGGAAGATAATCATTCCCGACCTTGCCATATTCTGCAAACCGGCTTTCCATGAGTTGGCCTGTGACATCCCCGCCCATCCAAATGAATGCGTCTTCAGAATAGTAAGTGTAGAAGCCACCATAATATCGTGCCCCAAAGTGAATCTTAGTTTCATCTGCAGACCAAGCAACATCGCGAGCACCACGGCGACCCGATGCTCCGTTTCCACTGCCTCCGGGGAAATCACCGAAACTGTAGACTTCTGACCAATCGGCGGTAGAATAAATCGAAGTCTCACCACCACTGGTTGTGGCCAAAACGAAGTGTGAACCTGCCTTGTTGAATGCAACTGCATAGACATCCGAACCTTGATTTAATTCTGAAATCATCGTTCCATTTTCAGCATGGTAAACACGGAATCGATTGTCATTACCACCAGTAATAATCCACCGCCCATCGGGACTCCAATCTAATCCCAACACAACATCTGTATGGTTGTGTACATTGTAAAATTGTGAGCCATTTGATGTCCAATGTACAGACAATTCTTGGCCATGTGTAACGGCGATTAGGCGGCCATCAGGACTTGGGACGATATTGTATACATCATCACTTCCAAACTCAATCACATGGAGAACTGACCAAGACGAGGTGTCGTAAATCGTGACATTGTCATCTTTACCACCCACGTATAATTCAGCACCATCCGGACTAAATGACAAACCAAAGGTGTCATCATAATGATTCGAGGATAGATTTGCAATGTGGGAAGCAGTGAGTGCATTCCAATCCATTTCAAAGACATGGACATTGGCCATATTGTCACTCAATGAGTAACCAGTTACAGCCAGCAAGGAGCCATTCGGCGAGAAATCAAGCCCACGTGGGTTTGAACCAATGGTCGCGAGAGAATGAAGAAGCGTACCAGAACCATTGGCGATATAGATGTGATCGCCATCATCGGCACCTAAAGCAACCATGCCATTTGGTGCAACTTCAACTGTTCTAACCATTGCACTCTGACTAGACCATTGTCCCCCACCGGGCATCCAAGGGGTGTACTCACTCAATCCACCGGATTGCTCGTTGGGAAAATCATCGTAAATACTGTCATATTCCCTAGTAGCTGAGGAGAAATCTGCAATTGTTCCATCGACTGTATCGGGTACACCATCTAGATCGGCATCGGGGCACCCGAGTAGCCCACTGGTTGACGGTCCAGGTGCGAATGGGCAGTCGTCAATTGAGTCGTCGAATCCATCATTGTCTCCATCCGCTGCATGGACTGACGGCATCCAAATTGCGAGCGATGAAATCATGAGGATGGTCAGGAACATTGACATCCGCTTACGTTTGACCATGAAGCCACATCGTCAATCAGTGTTTGATGGTGTCGATTCCTTGGTTAAACGACTTTGTTGTCGTCAAAGAGGTCATCACCCTGTACAAGATGCTCTAAATTGGATTCTTTCCAAGGATCATCATGCGTCTGATTTCGCTTTCGGAATGACTGCAATACAGAGAGCAAAATCACGATTAGAGCTATTCCAGAGAGATTGTGTAGCGACCCTGGTGTTTTCAACTGCTCGCCAATTGTGGCTTCTGCAGCGTTAAGATCTGTACTTATGACAAAACGTTGCCTGTTGCCTGCGGAGTCGGTCAATTCGACTGTTGCGACCCATGTTCCAATGCCCCCTTCAGCCACAAAAGTCTGAGGTTGCAACCCATCAAAATCTGCACCATCACCATACTCGACAAGTTCATCAATATCGTTATTTGAGATTACAATCGACCATGCTACGACATCTTGACTGAGAATGGATAAATCAACTGATGTTACACATTCCGCTGGACGAGGAGTACCCCAAGCTGGAGCGGTTGGTTGACGCTCACATTCTGTCACATTCCACACCAGATTGGCCGAAGGTGCTGTTTGATCTACGGTGATAAGACGCGCATCGACCATTCGATTACCCGCTAAATCAACTTGATGAGTGACCATGGGCCAAGTTCCTTCAAGCAAAGGTAAACTGGCTTCAATATCGAATGTTCCATTGGCAGTACAATCTGATTGAGAGTAAAGTCCGCTAACATTGACATACACAGGTAAACCAATTTCACAAACACCTTCTACATTTGCTATAGATAGGAATGTTGCGAATCCATCACCGGGGCTATTCACGACCATTTCGGGTGAATCTAAATCCAAAAATACATTCAATTCATAGACAAATATTCGTTCAAGTGCCTCCAAATGGAATACCAATTCATTGGTTCCCAAATTCAAGTCTATGGGTATCATGGCTGAACCATTCACGATTTCAAAATGCGATGTTTCCAGAGTACCTGTGGTGTGATTGTGCCACCACTGGTAAGACTGATCGGGACCTAACGAAACCTCTACCCATACGCGTGTGGTATTCACATGAGTAGCATTCCAAGGAGCATCCAGTGTAGGCCAATACGTTTCTTCGGGAAGATGAACTTCTATGCAACTTTGATTTGAATTCGGGCCAGATGCACCAGTGGGCCAGGAACCTGCCAAATCTCTGGCATAAACACACAAACTGTGATTACCAGTTCGATCTAAATCGAATTGGAAATGTTGACTACCGTTTAGCCAATTGGAATTGTTTTCACCATATTGGCCACCTGACCAAATCACAATTCCATTAAGCTCGACCCACTGGAAACTAGTTTCACTAACATTCCACTGAATATCGAGGTGGTGATCGAACAATGTTTGATTAGACAATGGAGATTGAATATTGATCATTGGAGCGGTTCGATCGATAAGGATACTCGCATAGTGCGAACCTGTATTGTTGGCCCAATCTGTCACACTAAGCTCCAATTCATACAAATTATCAGGCCATTCTGTAAAATTAAACAAGAAACTGTTTTCTTCCATCACAGGTCGATTAGAGCCAACCGGTTCATCCCAAGGTGGGGCCGCATCAATCTGACATTGGATTTCCATTCGTTCCCCAGAGGGTGCGAATGCACTCAAACAAATTTCTCGACCATCAAACAATCGCGTGATGATAATTTCTCCATGATTCATGCTGTATGGATTCGGTTGAACGGGAACATGAGCATCCCCCCACTCAATCAGGCGGATTGAGTCAAAGGAAAGTTGTGGAGTCGGACCATCGTTTGAAACCGCCCAGGGATCATAGACCATACTGAGATTGACATGATTCCAATTTCCTGCGGGATCGACTGATGTCAGATTGAATTCATTCATTCCATGCCAAGACCAAGTCGAAGTATCCCACATGTTCGATTGTCCTTGTTGAGATTGGGTCGATTGACCCCAAATTGTAGGATGGAGCATCAATTCAAGATTGGCTCTGCCTTCAGAATCAATTTCGACCTCAGTTCCGTTGATCCACAGATTTGCTTCAGGGTCAGTCATTACCCATGTATCTGTCAAGTTCGCTTGATTCGTGAACATTCTCCAATTGTGTACGGCGATTGGAGGCGCGATGTTATCATGTTCGATGACCAAATACGCTTGATCCATTCGGCTGGTAATATCAAGAATTTCTGAGTCGTAATCGTGCCAGCGATTGTCACTGGGTAAACTCCAATTTAGCCACGCGGAACGCAAAGTGAGATCCGTCCACAATGGAGAGGCAACGGGCAAATTACTCGGCATATCGATGGGTATCCACTGAGAGTCGTTTGTCAAAATGATACGGTCAACATCGACACCGGATTCTCGCACCCAGAGATCGACGGTGTGTCGACCCGGGAACGTGACATTGAGTGAAGCAGGTTGATTTGTCGAATGATTGGCATACAGCCCTACCCAATTCCAACCACTCGCATTGGTAGAGATACCGGATTCTGCAATAGGATGAATCGCGCCATTGAGGCCAATATGGATGGAATTTGCATTCTCGCCATTCTGTTGCATTCGCACCCAAACCCAGTACTCACCTGCGGAGGCGAACTCCACGTCCCAAGACAATTGACAACCAGAGGTCTGGTTACCCGAATCATAACCGTCCGAACTAGTGGTCATGTACCCTTGTCCAGAATACCCATTTGAGTCATTCGAGAATTGCCAATCGGGCCCATCACCGGGATGAATGTGCATCGAATTCTCGGCCTCTAGTGAGAGATTGCCATTTGCGATTGAATGGTGATTTCCTTGCTCAGCCAATCGATTTGAATTCCAATATGTCCACAGTTCTTTCAAGTCTGTGCGCAACTCACCATCAATCATCGTGGCCTCAAGTGTAGCACCCATAGGTAAGTTTCCACTAACTTGCGAATCAAAGTCGAAATTCAAACCGCTCAGGTTGAAACCTGTCCCTTGATCAAATGCAAGCATGGATATATCCAAAGATTGGTTTGTTCGAGTCCCGTTGGGCAATGAAAAGGAAAGTTCGGGTGCAGGGTCGATCAACGTGAATGAATAGGGCAGGCGTATCAACCCCCCACTATCTAGAGTCAAATCAACAAAGCCACCCCATACCCCAGCACTTGATGGGCGATTCCATGTTAGATTCAACTCGAGCACTGTCTGGGGTGTTGCACCCGCCAGAGCATTCGAGCCATTTGGATATAGGCTCTGAATTTCTGTTGCGTTTAGAGTCACGAAATCAGTGATGGCGAGATCATTACCGCCAATTTCTGTCCACCTAAGCCAGAATGTGGTGTTTGAGGTACGCAAATCGTAACCATGGACCACTGCCCAGTATTGCCCAGATTGACCTCCCGTGTAAGAAATCGATTCATCGCAATTGAAGTTGCCTGAACTACCAACCTGTTCGTTACCCCAATCCAAAACTCCATTTCCATTTTTATCACGATACAAGAATAAATCCAGATCGATTCCTGATTGATGGCAACCTATTTCCAATTCAATCAATTCGTTTGAATTCGCAGTAAATGCACGAATATAAGATGAAGATGTGACATCTGCTGGGTCGTCTTGGTAAGCTGTTTCACTGGACAGATATTGTGGAATTGTGAAACCGTTTGCAGTGATGCTGTCAATATCCAATTCCATTGTAGAACCGATTCGGTGTGTAGAAACACCGCTTTGTTGAGTCCAATCGGCCAAAGTGGTCGCCAAACCTGAATCCAATGGTGTGATGTAACCGACACTGATGTTCAATGGATTGTCATTGGTGTTCACACCATGCATCGCAGAATGTAGTAACATTTGCTTGGTCCCAGGGGAGTCGTCTGCGATGATAATTTCTCGACTCCCACCCCCGTTGGTGTAGTGTGCATATTTTCCACTACCTTGATGTTGCCCAACTGAACCCGTTTCCAATACCACCGTACGCGGACCATATGCAGTTGGGTCATCGACATAGAAGGGATGATCAGATTCACTCATCCAGTGGATATCGACATCGGTGAATGGGTTATCTGGCCAGTCAACATCAACCAGAATGGATCCATTTCCAGAAAGAGATGATGGCCAATCCATGGTCAAGAATTTCCAATCACCAGATTCGGCTCTCCAACCCCAGCGTTGTGCACCTTGTAACCAAGTTTCGTCGTACAGGGTCTGGTTGCTTACGTTACCATCTGTAGGCAAGGGCGTGATTGAGAAGGGGCCGTTGAATCCGACATTAGTAATCACAGGCCAGGACCAAGTACTGGTCGTGTTATTGGTTGCTGCATCAATTCGCAAACCATGCTGTTTCAGGCCTCCTCTAGCGGTTGAAGGGACATCGATGGTGACATTCACAATCGAAGAAGAATAAGGCGCAAGGGTCAAATTCGCGGGTGCCGAAATCCATGAATCATTTGTGGGGCCAAATGCAGTCCAATCAAATTCGATGTGAAGGGGATCTTTGTTTGGGTCACGGATATGTTCCCGCCACAAGGCCACAATGAGACCATCTCCGTCCCAACTGTGAGGATTGCCGACG
>CETG01184433.1_pt1 | contig 14280 bp, 11 predicted proteins | sample 361471 | NCBI WGS metagenome assembly CETG01 (sample SAMEA2622696, study PRJEB7988) | marine metagenome | isolation source: saline water (ENVO:00002010), including | reverse complement strand
GCCCTTCATTATCATGTTTATCAATTCCTAAACCATTATAACAGTTTATAGGTTTGTTTTTTGTTAAAATTAATGTTCCAGAATAACCTGCTTTTTCAGCACTATTCCAATATTGTGTATATTCAGGAATATTCAGTTCAACTTGCTCTTGGTTAGCTTTGGTTTCTTGTATGCATATAATATCAGGTTTTTCGTGATTGATAAAATCAATAAATCCCTTTTTAATACAAGCTCTTATACCATTAACATTCCAAGAAATATATTTCATCTTTGCCTTTCTAGGTTATTTGATAATTTCAAATTCCAAATTTTTTAATGCTTCATTATATAAATTGGTTAAATCATATTTTGATTCTATTTTTTTAATTAATTCAATTTTAGCTTTTGTTGCTGGGTGTATGGGGACGAAATATGAACAACAATCTTGATAGGGTTCGGTAGAAATTTGGTACGTATTGATTTCTTTTGCTTTATTAATAATATCTTGTTTATTCATACCAGATAATGGTCTTATTATTGGTAATGATGATATTTCATCAACTACCCTAATATTAGATAAGGTTTGTGATGCTACTTGTCCAACATTTTCTCCAGTAATTAGTGCATTAATATTTTTTTTATCACCAATAAGACAGGCTAAATGGACCATTGCTCTTCTAAATAGAATTACCCAATATTTATTTGGTGCATTTTTCATGATTTCTTTCTGAATGTTAAGAAGAGGAACAACATAAAGAGGACATTGTATTTGATAATTTTTTAAAATTCCTAAAATAGATTTAACATTTTCAATTGATTGTTTTGTAGTAGAGGGATAGCTATGAAAATGAATATAAGAAATATATACACCTCTTTTTAATAATTCAAATGAAGAGACGGGTGAATCAATACCTGACGAAATTAAGCTAATTGCTTCTTCACTAGCACCAACAGGCAAACCTCCATGACCATATACTCTATCTATTCCTATATATCCATTATTATTTACAATTTCAATATAACATGTAAGGTCAGGATTTTTTAATTTAACTGGTTTTTGACATATGTTTTGAATATACTCTCCAACTTGCATATTCATTTCCATTGATGTTAATGGGAAATCTTTATATTGTCTTCTAGAATAAACTTTAAATGTATTAAATGATTTATCTTTTATTAAATTTTTTGCTACATTATTAAAATTTTGAATTGTTGGTTTAACTTTATAAACCAATGTAGCATTTGAAAGACCCATGACATTATTTAATTTATTTTTGTATTTATCCCAATTAGCAGCATTAATTTGATTGACAAATACTCGTGCACCAATAATTTTTATTGCTTCAAAAGGAAGGCCTTTTAAATGTTTTTTGATATTATTGCGAAAAATTTTTTCAAACCATTTACGGTTATCACCTTTTAGACCAAGTTCGTGATAATGAATTAAAATACTTGAAATTAAATCAGCCATTGGAATTTAATTTATTTTTTCAATAAAAAATTTTTCTAGTTTGTTTATAAGAACTTCAAATTGTTCACTATTTTCCATGTTTTTTATAATTACATAGTTATTATTAATTTCATTTTCACCAATTATAATTACATATTTTGACTTTTGTCTATTAGCTTCTCTCATTTGTGCTTTTAAACTTCTACGATTTGTTTCTGTAATGATTGATATATTATTTAATTTTCTTAAATCATTAATAATATTCATAGCTTGGGGAATAATTTTTTCACCTAAAATAGAAATATATATATTCATATTTTGAGAATGTTGAATTTTAGCATTATCTATAATCATAAGCAATCTTTCAATACCAGCTGCAAATCCCATAGCAGGAGTCTTTTTTCCACCTAATTGTTCTATTAATTTATCATACCTTCCGCCACCACACAATGCATCTTGAGCACCTAATTTATTAGAAGTTATTTCAAATGTTGTTCTAGTATAATAATCTAAACCTCTAACTAATTTTTTATCGTGATAAAATGGTATGTTCATTTTTTTAAGTATTTTAATTAAAGTATTAAAATGAATTAAATCTTCATCAGATATATGATCAAATATAAATGGAGCATTTTCATTTAATATTTTTTGATCTTCTTTATTTTTTGAATCAAACAATCTTAATGCATTACCATCTAATCTTTTTTGACTTACAGGACTTAAATATGTTTTATATTTTTCTAATGAACTTTTAAGTAATTTTAAATATTTATCTCTAATGGATATTCCACCAATACTATTAATTCTTACAGAAAGTTCTTTTATTCCAAAGAATTTATAAATATTATAAGCAATTGATATAACTTCAGCATCTTGTTCTGGAAATTCAGACCCTATAGCTTCTATGCCATATTGATGAAATTGTCGCTGTCTACCTGCTTGTGGTCTTTCTCTTCTAAATAAGGAATCAATATAATATAATCTAGTAATAGGTCCTAGACTTTGCATATTATGTTGTATATATGAGCGAACGACAGGTGCGGTTAATTCAGGACGCAGTGTTAATTTTTTGTTACCTTGGTCTATCCAAGAATACATCTCTTTGGAAACAATATCAGTTGCATCACCAATACCTCTAATAAATAACTCTGTATTTTCAAAAATAGGTGTTCTTATTTCTCCATAACCATATGAACACATAATTTTATGGATATTAGATTCAATCCATTGCCATTTTTTTGTATCATTTGGCAGTAGGTCTTTTGTTCCCTTTATATTTCTTAATATCATAAAATTATTATTTTTTAAAATCCATAAAATGATCTTCCACCTCTAGACTCTAATTTAATATCCTGGAGGTCTGGATTCTTAACATTTATTTTTAAATAAAATCCCTTACTTGGACCACTTGGAGTCCAATCAAAACTAAATATCCAACAATGAAGCGGTCTACTTATATGAAATTTATGATATAACATTTCATAGGTTACTAAATCAAATCGAGCAGTATGTTGAACGCTCCATTTTTCTGTTATTTTTATTTTAAATGATGAATTCATCCAGAAGGTTTTATTATTTTGTATTTTATCACCGTAAATAGATTGATTTAATGCATATCTAAAGCTTAGTGAGGATTCCCATAAATTTTGATTTATATTTTTATTAATATTGTTTGTTGAATCAGAATAAGTTATTTGTTTCCCTAATAATCTCACACTTGTACCACAACTAGCTGAGGTTAGTCTAGGCTTGCCATAATGATTTATTTTTCTTAAATAATTTGTTGAATCTAATTTCAATTTATATAAATCGTGTGTTAAAGAAATATCTAATTTAAATCCACCTGGTAAAGTAGTTCTAATAGAAGAACGAATAGGAGAAAGATTCAAGCTGTCAGCTGCAAAATTATAGCTTGAGCTAATGTTCCAATTGAATAAATCAATTTTTTTATAGCTATTTTCAATATCAGATATTTTAGCTTGGAATTGATTATTTAAATTGAATGACATTGTTTTTTGTTCTTGTTTTGATGTACCACCAGCCATGGAACCAGCAAACTTATCATAAGGTTCTCCATCTATCCATTGGAAATAATTAAAATTATATCCAAATAAGTTTTTTGAATAATCAGGTTTCCAAGAAAAACTGATAGATGGCGATAATACATGACGAAATGCTTCAATTTTATTAAAATTAAAAGGGAAAATCCCATATACTTTGGTATTTCCAGACAATGATAATGAACCTGTATGTCTAGGTATAAAATTGTTTACATATGTATAAACTGAAGGGTCATTTTCATCATATAATCGATATTTAAAAATCCAATCTTCTTTTATATTAAGTTTGGGATTTAATGTAAGCCATCCTAAATATTTTTGTGGTGCTGAAAATATAATTGAATGTGAGATTATTTCATCAGTATTATCTTTAATATTAGTAGAATTCCAAACAGAATTTGAATCTGACTCCCATCCAGTTTTTTCAATTCGTGTCATGGAAGTTGAAATGGACCAATATATGTTATTGTACCATTTAGTTCCATTTCCAAATAATTTGCTTTGACTGTGTCTTAATGATAACCTTGGAAGATATCGTGATTTATAAATAATTTTTGTATTAGGGTTAGGATTTAAATCTAAATTAGATTTTTGTGCTTTTAATAAATCTATGCTTTCTGAAATATTAAGTGATAAAGAATTTTTTGATTCAGTCCATTGTTTTGAATAGTTAGCAGAAGATTCTAATCGCTGATTTAATCGAGTTTCTTGAGAATGTGAAAATGTTGTGTCTTGATAGTAAGAATTATTAGACATATATGTCCAATTAATATTTAAATTTTGTGTTGGATCAATTTTCCAATAATGCCTCCATTTAAGATCCCATTTTTGATTTAAATTTCCATCAATTATATTTGAAATATTATTTGACATTATGGTTCTACTCAATGTGGAATTTAATGAGCCATTATATTTATATCGTTTCACATAATTAATTGTGCTAAATGTTTTAATTCCTTTTTTATCATAAAAATTCATCATTAATCGACTATCTAAATAATCATTTGGTGCCCAATAATAACCCAGCCCTTGGAAAAAAGTTCCATCACTATTTCTATGTCCAAAAGAAGGCATAATCCAACCACTATGTCTTTGACCTCCTTTATTTGGGAAAACAGCTAATGGAAAACCAATAATTGGTATATCAAATATATACAACCATAAAGGTTTAGCAACTACCCTATCACCAGTAATCATTTTCATTTTTTTACTAGCTAAATAAAAATGAGGCTCTTCAGCATCACAAGAAGTATATTTGCTATTTTGTACATGAAAAATATTTGGATCATCTCTATAAATTTCATTACCATAATATAAACTGTTGTTAAATGTTGTTTTACCTTTTACAATTCTACCATGTTTAGTAATTAAATTAAATTCCATATAATCACCTGATAAAGGTTCTCCATTATTTGTATCTACAATAGGTATCGTTTCATCATTTTTGTAAACTTCTAATAAATTTTTATCCCAATCTGCAGTTATAAATCCAGATGAAAGATGGGTGTTTTGATAATTTACTGAGGCATTTTTTTTTAAGAATGTTTTTTTATCAGGGATCTGATAATCAATATATTCTGCATTATAAGTTATTATTGAGTCAACTTGAGTATTGTTTTTCTCAGGTTTAAACATACCTTGACCACCACCAAAAATTTGGAATCTATTAATTTCATCCTGTAAAAAATTTATTTGAATTGAATCTCCGCTTGCATTGTTTTGTCCCTTTAATAAACTATCTTCAATAACGTGATAAGAAGTTTTTGCCATACCTATTAAGGTTAATTCACTTATTTTATTATTTGTAAATTTAGAGTATATTTTTTTTGAAAACATTGTATCACGATATTTTTGTTTTTTACTAATGTAAGCCCAAATATCATTATATGCAGCAGCCCGTTCTATTACTTCAACCGAAGTTATAATACTATCTGAATATTGAATATAGATTTTATTGCCACTTAATCCTCTATTATAGTCATTGATTATACAATTATCATTTAATGACATTAATTGAAGGGAGTCATTGTAAAAAATTTCATTAGCAGTTATTGTTTTATTGCCTTCTTTAATTTGACTATTACCTTGAGCGATAAATGAAGAACCTCTAAAGCCATTTGTTTTCCAAAATGATAATTGGTCTGAAATAATAGTAGTATTTTTTTGGTTTAATGTTACATTATTAAATGCTATCGAAGAATCTAAATCAGACCAATAATAGAGAGAATCACATGAAATTCTTTTATTAGTTTGAAAAAAATTGACATTATTCTTAGCTTTTAAAAATGATTTATTATCAAAATAAATCATTTTTTCACATTTTAAGGTATCATTATTTTTTATCATTATCACGTCATTAATAAGATGAAATTCATTAATATCTGGATAATAATTAGCATCTTGAGTATAAAGGAATAAATCATTGCTTTTTAAGATTACATTACCGTGTAGTTTTTGAATATTTTGGTTGTTTTTATTTATACTTTCTAAATAATCAGCATTAATAATTCTTAATTGGTCATTAGCAAAAATAGAATTAATAATTATAATATAAATAAATAAATAAAGATTTAATTTATATAAACTATTACCGTGTATTAATTTTAGACTATGTTTCAATATAATGTTTTAGTAAAAACAATTTAAAGATTTTAATTGTACTTAAATTATGAAATTTAAATTAATATTTTTTATTATTAATTGTATTCTATTTTGTAGTGATAAGCCTTATGTAATTATTGTTTCATTAGATGGATATAGATATGATTATTCTGAAAAAGTTTTTACACCCAATTTAGATTATATTAAAAATAATGGAGTTAAATCTAAATCCTTAAAGCCAGTATTTCCATCTTTAACATTTCCTAATCATTATTCAATTGCAACGGGGTGTTATGCAGATGAACATAGAATAACAGGAAATCAATTTTATAGCAAAGAGCATAATGAATATTATTCTTATAAAAATTCTAAAACTGTTCAAGATGGAAAATTTTATGGTTGTGAACCAATTTGGGTTACTGCAGGAAAAAATGAAATTAATTCTGCAACTTTTTTTTGGATAGGTTCTGAAGCTGAAATTTCAGGATATAGGCCAACTATATACAAAAAATATAATCCACAGATTAGTTTTAATAGTCGTATTGATTCTGCCATGTATTGGTTAGACCTTCCTGATGAGATTTCACCTCAATTAATTATGTTGTACTTCTCAGAGCCCGATCATAAAGGCCATAAAAATGGGCCGAATAGTATAAAAACTCTTAATGAAGTATCAAGGATGGATTCTTTGATAGGATATTTATTAAATGAAATTGATAAAAGAAAAAATAATAAAAATATTAATTTGATTGTTTTAAGTGACCATGGAATGTCTCAGATTGATAAAAATAATATTATTTTATTAGATAATTATATATCAAATTTAGATCATTATCAAATTTATGGTAGCGGTTCATTTATTCAGTTGGATAAAAAAAATAAATTTACAGAATATAATTTCAATGAAATAAATAAAATACCTGCAATTAAATATTATGATAAGCCTAATATTCCCAATAAATTACATTTTAAGAATATAAATTCTGGAGAATTATTAATTATTGCAGATGAAGGATATTTGTTAGGTACAAAAGAAAACATAGATAGTGGAATTTTTAAATTAAAAGGAATGCATGGATATAATCCTGAATTATTAAATATGCATGGCATATTTTATGCTATAGGACCTGATATAAAAAAAAATGTTGAAATTGATTCATTTGAAAACATACAAATCTATCCTTTGATATGTAAACTTTTAAATATAGATGAATATAAAAAATCCCAATTTTTTGATTATTTAGTGATAAATAAAATTTTAAAGTAAAAAGTATCTTTATTTTTTAAATTTAAAATTTTTAAATTTTGGTGTTAAAAAATGAAACGTTTTTATTATAAATAAAATTATTTTTTTAAAATAAGGAGGATTAAGATTGATCAAAGTTGAGAATCTAGTAAAAAATTATGGTATTGTTAAGGCTGTAAAATCAATAAGCTTTGATGTCAATGTAGGTGAAATAGTGGGTTTTTTAGGTGAAAATGGAGCTGGAAAATCTACAACGTTAAAAATTATTTCTGGATATTTATCACAATCGTCTGGTACTGTTTCTATAGATAATATGAATTCAAAAGATCACTCCAATCAAATTAAAAAAATGATTGGTTATCTACCTGAGCTCAATCCTTTGTATACAGATATGAGGGTTTATGATTATTTGAAATTTGTAGCAGGTACATATAATATTAAAAATGTGGAATTTGATTCTAGCTTAGATAGAGTAATAGAGCAATGTGGTTTATCTGGAGTAGTTCATAAAAAAATTGGTGAATGCTCAAAAGGATACAAACAGCGAACAGGACTTGCAAGTGCACTAATACATGATCCCAAAATTTTATTATTAGATGAACCAGTATCTGGGCTAGACCCAAATCAAAGAATTGAAATTCGTAAGTTAATTCAAGAATTAGGTAAAGATAAAGCTGTAATGGTATCAAGTCATAATTTAGACCAAATTAAAGCAACAGTTGATAGAATGATTATTATAGATAATGGTGAAATTGTAGCAAATGGGACATCACAAGAATTAATGGCTGCTTCAAAAGGAACTACAAAGTTAAATATGGAAATTAAAACTAATAAGGACATTAATGAGGTTAATTTTGATATTGAATCTGTGAATTTAATTGATTCTATCAAAAAGGAAGATAATTATTTATTAACTTTTGAATATTCATCATTAATAGATGCTAGAGAAGATATATTTAAATTTGCAATAAAAAATAAATGGGTTGTACTAGGTATGACAAAAACAGAAACAAGTTTAGAGGATGTGTTCCGTACCTTAACAATGGAAGGAGAAGTAGATGCATAATCTGAAAATAATTTTTAATAGAGAAATGAAAATGTTTTTTAATACCCCAATGGCTTATATATTTTTAGGTGTTTTAGTCATTGTAAATGGTTATTTTTTTACAAATACATTTTTTTTAATTAAGCAATCTGATTTAAGACAATTATTTAGCACTATGAGTTGGATTTATATTATTTTTGTTCCTGCAATAACAATGGGTTTAATAGCAAAGGATAATGGTTCTGGAACTATGGAAATTATGTCAACTCTTCCAATAAAAAACTCAGAATATGTTTTAGGTAAGTATTTTGCTGCGTGTGCTTTAATTTTAGTGGGCTTATGTTTCACTTTTTTTCATTATTTTACTTTAATTAATGTGGGTACAAATATAGACCACGGCGCAATATTGTGTGGATATTTTGGTTTGGTATTGTTAGGTGGATTATATGCTTCAATAGGAATATTTTTTAGTAGTATAACAAATAATCAGGTTATAGCATTTATAGCATCAGCAACAGTGTCATTTACATTTTTTTTGATTGGTAAAATGTTGATTTTTATGCCAAATTTTTTATCTCAATTTTTTCAATATATAAGTATAGATTTTCATTATCTTAATATAACAAGAGGTGTAATTGATTCTAGAAATCTTATTTATTTTGGATCATTAATTTGGTTCTTTTTAACAATGGCAAGTCAGACAATATCAAGGAATAAATGGAGTTAATATGTTTTTTGAAGTAAATAATAATAAATCATTTTTATCCTATGTTTTATCATCATTAGTTATCATACTCATTTTGAATTGGGTCTCTCAAGATTTATTTATCAGATTTGATTTAACAGATAATAAAATGTTTTCATTATCTGATTCAAGTAAATCTGTAGTAAAAAAATTAAATGAAAAGTTGACTATGAAGGTTTATTTTTCAGATGATTTACCTGGAGAATATGGTAATAATAGACGGTATCTTCAGGATATGGTTGAAGAATATGCATCATATTCTAAAAATATAAAATATGAATTTTATAAACCTGAAACAGATGAAGACCTAGAAGAAGAGGCGCAATCTTATGGAATCTCTCCTGTCCAATTACAGGTAATTGAGAATGATAATTTGGCAATTAAGAAGGTTTATATGGGAATGGTATTTTTATATGCTGATGATAGGGAGACTATTCCTGTTATTCAAAGTGCAGGTTTAGAATATAATATAACAACCATTATAAAAAGAATGACTGAAAGTAATAAGCAATCTATAGGAATTGCTGATTTTTCAAACAGTGAATCAAAAAATGAAAATATCAGCGAATTATTAAAACAAAATTATAATTTGCAAAATGTAAATCTTGTAAATCCTATTTCAGATAATATTCAAGCTCTTATTTTATCGGGCATTACTGATTCGTTATTACAAGAAGAAATAAATCATTTAGAAAATTATATTAATAGGGGTGGAGGATTATTTGTCGCTCAAAATAGAATTTCAACTGATTTAACTACTCAAAGTGCTGAAACAATTCAATCAAATGTTTATTCATTTCTTGAAAAATATGGATTAGGTATCAAAGAAAATTTAGTAATGGATAAGATTTGTGGTTCAATTAGTGTGCTTCAAAATAGGGGAATTTTTCGTATGCAAACCCAGATGGAATATCCATTTTTCCCAATGATAAGAACATTTGCAGAAGATCAAGTTTTGGTAAGTGGATTAGAACAGGTTAGAGTTATGTTCCCAAGTGAGGTATTTTCATTTGTTGATTCTTTAGGTTTATATTCAAATATAAAATCAAATTTTTCTCCATTAATGTTTAGTTCAGATAATTCCGGTTCAATGGAGCAATTTTTTAATTTAAGTCCTGCAAACAATGCTGCATTTTCAACATTAAAAGAAAAAAATAAAATAGTTGCTGCTAAATCAGAGGTATTTATTAATGATACTTTAAGTAGTAATATTATTTTATTAGGAGATTCAAATTTCATATCTGATGATGTTGGCGGTGGAATTCAGGAAAATACAGACCTAGTACTTAATGCTATTGATTTTTTAATGGGTGATGAAGAATTAGTTTCATTAAGATCAAGAAAGGTAACAACAAGACCATTAGAAGAAATATCTGATGGAACAAGGAAGCTATGGAAATGGTCTAATAGGTTGGTGCCATTTATAATAGTTTTATTGATAGCTTTATTTAAATTTAATAGTGAAAAAATGAGAGAGTCTAGATTAAGGAGAGAATTTAGATGAATAATAATTTAAGAAAAAATTTAATTCTATTTTCTATTTTATCTATTTTAATTATTGTTAAAGTTGTTAAAGATCGTTCTAATTATACTATTTCAGATGAGATTTTTGATGGCAACAAAGATAAAATTAAAAAAATATTATTACATAAGGGTTCTGATGCAATTGAATTAATAAAAGAAAATGAAATTTGGAAAATTGCAGGAAATGATACATTGATTGTTAGAGAAAATAGAATAGAAGATTTATACAATAAAGTTTTAGAAACAAAAAAAGAGACACTTATATCTGAAAATAAAGAAAAATGGACGGTTTTATCTGTAGATGATTCACTTGGAACCCATTTAGCATTATATGATAAAGATGATATAAAATTAGCATATTATGTTTTTGGTAGATCAAATAAAGATTGGAAGCATAATTATGTAAGAATTGATGAGGAACCAGATGTATATTTAACCAATCACAATATCATAAATAATTTAAATCCTCGTGATTCATTTTGGGGAGAAAAGCCTAAACCAATTGAAGTAGATTCAGTAGAATCAAATTTTATTGAAAATAAAAAGGAAAATAAATGATTATTTTAGTCCCTCCTAGTGAAGGCAAAAATAAAATTAAAAGGCCTCTTGAACTAAAATTTAAAAATACAGATTTTAAATTAATGGAAGATGTAGAACAGGTTATTAGATTGTTAGATTTAATTTCAGGTGAAGATTTACGATCAATATATGGCACATCTGAAGAAAAAGCGATAGCTTTTCATAGACAAAATCAAGATGCAATGAATAGCAGATGTTGGTATGCAATAGAAAGATATACAGGTGTTGTATATGAAAATTTAGATTGGCCAACAATTCCCAAAAGAGCAAGAAATTATATGGAAAAACATGTACGTATCCTAAGTGGACTCTTTGGGATTTTAACACCAATGACTTTAATTCCTGATTATAAACTTAAAATGAATGTCTTATCTTTACAGTATCATTGGAATCCTATTATAACAGAAGAGTTAGAAAATGAAGATTTAGTTATAGATTTATTGCCTCAAGTCCATAGAAAAGCTTATAATAAATCTGATAATGTTATAGAAGTTGAATTTATGGTGAAAACAAAAGATAAAACTTCAACAGCTGGACATTATGGCAAAGCTGTAAAAGGTAATTTTATTAGGTATTTAGCATTAAATCAAGTAAAGTCAGTTGATGATTTTGCAGGTTTTTCTTACGATGGTTTTGAATGGGATGGTAAGGCTTTTGTTAAAGAGGAATAGTAAATAGATAATTTAAATTTGTCAAATTTAAAAAATAAATTAACTAAAGAACAATTTTACGTAACTCAAGAAGGGGGAACTGAGGCTCCTTTTTCAGGAAAATTTTGTAATTTTTTTCAATCAGGTTTATATTTGTGTATCTGTTGTGAAACTCCATTATTTAATTCAAAGAGTAAATTTAAATCAGGGGGTGGTTGGCCTGATTTTAAAAGTGCAATTAATGATAAATTAATAAAATATGTAGATGATTATTCTAATGGTGTTAAACGTACGGAGGTTAAATGTAAAAAATGTGATTCCCATTTAGGTCATATTTTTGATGATGGACCTCCACCGGATTATAAAAGATACTGAATTAATTCAGCATCACTGAAGTTTCAGGAAAGATAATTTTGGTAGTAAATGCTAATATATTAAGGTTTTATTTTAGTTATAAAAATAAATTATTAAAAATACTCCGCTAATCGGAGTTTTTTTTTATTAAAAAATGAACTATAAAAAAGCAAAATTAATTTTAAAAAATGGAATGGTGTTTAATGGTATTTCTTTAGGTCATATTGGTGAAACTATTGGTGAAATTTGTTTTAATACTGGGATGACAGGATATCAAGAAATTTTAACTGACCCTTCTTATTGTGGCCAGATAATAAATATGACCTTTCCTCATATTGGTAATTATGGAATTAATCAGGAGGACATAGAATCTGTAAAAATTCAAGCATCTGGATTTATTGTAAGAGAGGCTAATGAGGTACCATCTAATTATAGATCTATTCAATCATTAAATAACTATCTTAAGGAAAATGAAATAGTAGGAATTCAGGAAGTTGATACAAGGATGATTACTAGAATAATTAGAGATGAGGGCTCAATGAATGCTATTATTAGCTCTGATAATTTGAATGAAAATTATTTAATAGATAAATTAAATTCATTCCCCTCAATGAAAGGAATGGATTTAGTCAAATGTGTCTCAACTAAAAAAAAATATTTATGGAGAAATAGTAATGATAAAAAATATAGAGTTGCTGTAATTGATTTTGGTATAAAATTTAATATATTAAGGTTATTAGAATCATTTGGATGCTATTGTAAGGTTTTCCCTGCAGATACATCAAGCAATGAAATTTTAAAATTTAATCCAGATGGAATATTTTTATCAAATGGGCCAGGAGATCCATCAGCTGTTACTTATGCAATAAACACTATTAAATTTCTTATAGGTAAAAGACCTATTTTTGGGATATGTCTTGGGCATCAAATTTTATGTTTAGCATTAGGAGCACAAACTTTTAAACTTAAATTTGGACATAGAGGATGTAATCATCCAGTAAAAAATCTTAATAATGGTTTAATAGAAATTACTAGTCAGAATCATGGGTTTTCTGTTTTATCGGAATCTCTTCCAAGTAATATAAAAATAACTCATATAAGTTTAAATGATCATACTGTTGAGGGTATTAGTTGTGAATCATTAAACGTTTTTTCTGTTCAATATCATCCAGAATCAAGCCCAGGACCACATGATAGTAGATATTTATTTAAATCTTTTATTAAAATGATGAATAAGAACGTATATGCCTAAAAGAAATGATATAAAATCTATTCTTATTATAGGAGCAGGCCCTATAATGATAGGGCAGGGATGCGAGTTTGATTATTCTGGAACGCAGGCTTGTAGGGCATTAAAGGAAGAAGGATATAGAATTATATTGATTAACTCTAATCCAGCAACAATTATGACAGATAAAAATATTGCAGATGCTACTTATTTAGAACCAATTACACCAGAATCTGTTGCAATGATTATTCAAAAGGAATCTCCAGATGCATTGCTTCCTACAGTTGGTGGTCAAACTGCTCTTGATACAGCTATAAGTTTATATAAATCAGACATTTTAGAAAAATTTAATGTCAAATTAATTGGTGCAAATATAGAAGCTATAGTAAAAGCAGAAGATAGAGAAAAATTTAAAAAATCTATGGATGCAATTAGTATCGATACAGCAAAAGGAGGTTTTGCTAATTCAATAGAAAAAGCATTGGATATTATTGAGGATATACCTTTTCCTGTTATAATAAGACCATCATTTACTTTAGGTGGAACTGGAGGATCAGTTGCATATAATATTGAGGAATTTAAAGATTTAGTTGAAAAAGGTTTATCTTCAAGTCCAATTAATGAGGTCCTAATTGAAGAATCATTACTTGGTTGGAAAGAATTTGAGATGGAAGTTGTTAGAGATACGGCTGATAATACAATTATTATTTGTTCAATTGAAAATATAGATCCAATGGGTATACACACTGGAGATTCAATAACAGTTGCTCCAATTCAAACATTAAGTGATAAAGAATATCAAAAAATGAGAAATTGGTC
>CETG01006811.1_pt1 | contig 14284 bp, 17 predicted proteins | sample 361471 | NCBI WGS metagenome assembly CETG01 (sample SAMEA2622696, study PRJEB7988) | marine metagenome | isolation source: saline water (ENVO:00002010), including | reverse complement strand
GTTAGATATGCATTTCAACCAATTAAAAAACAGCTATCGTTTTATCTACCTACTCCACTTGATGCCGGTGAACACAAGATGGAATATACAGTTTCTGATAATGCTGGGAACACTATATCTGGAAGCTCAACTTTTCTGGTTGATTAATGTTTTTTCCATATAAAGATGATAACCCAAGGATACTGTTTCCATTTGTCACATATTTCATAATCTTCATAAATGTTCTAGTATTCATTTATCAATATTTTATTCTACCAACTGCGCTATTTGAAGAATTCATTTATAGATATGCACTGATACCTTCTAATCCATCTGTTCTAAACATTTTTTCTTCTATGTTTATGCATGGGGGCTTAACACATATCATTTTCAATATGTGGTTTCTATGGATTTTTGGTGACAATATTGAAAGTATTTTTGGACACAAAAAATATTTATTATTTTATTTATTATGTGGAGTAGGGGCAGGATTATCTCAAATCCAAGTTAACCCGGAATCAGTTATTCCGATGGTAGGTGCTAGTGGTGCAATAGCTGGAGTTCTAGGAGCGTATTTATTTCGATTCCCGAAGGCAACTGTGCATGTTTTAGTGATTTTGATTATTTTTATAACGTTTATACGCGTTCCAGCAATGATAGTAATTGGATTTTGGTTTTTATCAAATCTTACTGCAGGAATAGGTACATTAGGAATTGAAGAATCTGGCGGTACCGCGTGGTTTGCGCATATTGGAGGATTTATTTCTGGGGCACTATTTAACTATTTATTTAAAAAAATAAGAATAGAATGATGGGTGAGTTAATAAAAAAAGCAATTGAGATGAGGAACAAAGCAATAGCCCCATATTCAAAATATACAGTAGGATCAGCTATTTTAACTGAATCGGGTAAGACTTTTGGGGGATGTAATGTCGAGTCTAGCAGCTATGGTTTAACGTGCTGTGCGGAAAGAATAGCAATTTATAATGCTATAGCTAATGGACACACAAAATTTACTGCGCTAGCAATTGCAACCAAGAATGGTGGAAGTCCTTGTGGTGCATGTAGGCAGGTAATCTGGGATATTTGTGGCGAGATATTAATATATATTAGTGATGATTCTGGAAATATTGATAGTACCACAAGTGCTGAATTATTACCAAATGCTTTTGATAAGGACTCATTATGATAAGGGAAATGAATAATTTTGGATGTATTGAGGTAATATGTGGAAATATGTTTAGCGGTAAAACTGAGGAATTGATAAGAAGATTAAGGAGAGCAAAAATTGCTAGATTAGATGTAAAAATCTTCAAACCAAAGATTGATACCAGATATGAAGAAGGTAATATTGTATCTCATAATCAATTAAAACTAAAGTCATTCGTTGTAGAATCAATAACAGAAATAAATGATCTTGCAAATGATGCAGATGTAGTTGGCATAGATGAAGCTCAATTTTTTGATGATAGCATTATTGATCTTGTAAAAGATTTATCTTCAAGGGGAAAAAGAGTGATTATAGCTGGTTTGGATACTGATTTTAAAGGTATTCCATTTGGACCGATGCCAAAATTAATGTGTGAATCAGATTATTTAGATAAACTTCAAGCAATATGTGTAAAATGTGGAAACCCTGCATCATATACTCAAAGACTTTCAAAGGATAATAGTCAGGTTGTTATTGGAGAAACTGATATTTATGAAGCGCGCTGTAGACATTGCTATAAAAACCCAATTTAATATATGGATCAATTAATAGGAGTTTTTGGTATCTTTATTTTATTGGCTATTGCTATGGCAATGTCAAATAATAGAGTATCTATTTCATGGAGACTTGTTTTCTGGGGACTTAGCTTACAGTTAACTTTTGCAATAATTATATTAAAAACTCCTATTGGAATTCCTTTCTTTGGTGCAATAGATATATTTGTTAAAAATTTACTTAGTTTTTCCGATGCAGGAAGTGATTTCTTATTTAAATCATTTGGTCAAAATATTGTTGAAGCTCCATTGATGAATTTTGCCTTTAGAATATTACCAACATTGATTTTCTTTTCATCATTGATAAATGTTTTATATCATTTAGGAGTGATGCAGTTCTTAGTAAAAAGTACTGCAAGAATTATGCAGAAAACAATGGGTACAAGCGGGTCGGAAACATTGTGTATTTCAGGAAATATATTTGTTGGTCAAACTGAAGCCCCTCTATTAGTTCAACCATTTGTATCAAAAATGACAAATTCTGAATTAACAGCAGTTATGATTGGAGGGTTTGCAACAGTTGCTGGAGGCGTGATGGCCATGTATGTAAGTATGCTAGGAAATATAGATGGAATTGCTGGGCATTTACTAGCTGCATCAATTATGAGTGCACCTGCTGCATTAGTCGTTGCAAAAATAATTTATCCAGAGACAGAAGAATCTCAAACCAAAGGAGACTTAACCATTTCTATTAAGAATGATGATGATAATATTATGGAGGCACTATCAACAGGGGCAACGAATGGAATGAAATTAGCAGCAAATGTAGCTGCCATGTTAATTGCATTTGTTGCTACAATTGCAATGGTAAATGCCGTATTGTCCTTATTTGGATTAAGTTTAGAACAAATATTGGGATGGATTTTTAGTCCTTTAGCCTGGGTAATGGGTGTACCATGGCAAGAAGCATATGTGGTAGGATCGTTGATGGGGAAAAAGCTTGTACTCACTGAATTAATTGCTTTCGGTGATTTATCCACATTAATATCTGATAATGTGCTTTCTGAAAGATCAGCAATTATTTCAAGTTATGCTCTTTGCGGGTTTGCAAATTTTGCCTCTATTGGCATACAACTTGGAGGAATTGGAGGAATTGCACCAGAAAGAAGAAAAGATATTGCACAATTAGGTCTTAAAACAATGTTCGGAGGGGCTATAGCATCATGGCTTACAGCAACCATTGCGGGGTTACTGATTTAAGCGTATTATTAGTATAAGGTTTTCATTATGCGTTTAATATTTATCGGTCCACCAGGCGTTGGTAAAGGAACTCAGGCCAAACTTATTAAACAATATTTTGGTATCGTTCATTTATCTACGGGTGATATCTTGCGAGAAGAAATATCGCAAGCCACTTCCTTAGGAATAAAAGCTAAAAAATATATTGATAAAGGACATTTAGTCCCAGATGATGAGTTATTAAATATTATGGGGAAAAGACTGAATCAAGATGATACTAAAAAAGGATACCTATTAGATGGTTATCCAAGAACTATACCTCAAGCTGAAGGATTAGATAGTTTTATTAATAAAATGAATCAAAAAATTGATTCCGTCATTTCCATTGAACTTGATGATCAATCCATAATTAAAAGATTATCAAGTAGAAGAACTTGTGAGGGGTGCGGGAATATTACGAATTTGTTATTTAATCCGCCTAAAATAGAAGGTAAGTGCAACAAATGTAGTGGTAAACTATTGCAAAGGTCAGACGATGGAAATCAAGTAATTATTAAAAGGCTCGAAGTATATAATAAACAAACTGCACCATTGCTTAAATATTATCAAAAAAAAGATCTTATAAAAAGAATTGATGGTAGTGGAAATATTGATAGTGTTTACCAACAAATTGTAAAGGTTCTTGAATAACTATGTTGCGAATAGGATTAACAGGTGGGATAGGAACTGGAAAAAGTACTGCTAGTAAGATTCTTGAAGAATTGGGTGCCTATGTGTTTGATGCTGATAAAGAAGCAAAAAACATACTTTTATCAAATGAAACAATTAAAAACGAACTAATTTCTGAATTTGGTACAGATATTATGACTGGAGATGGTAATGTTGATAATAATAAATTGGCACGTGTTGCATTTCAAGATCAAGATCATCAACTAAGATTAAATACAATAGTACATCCCTATGTATTTAAGGAAATTGATAAACAATTTGATAAAAAACTTGATGGTGGAAATCATGATATCTTTATTGTAGATGCCGCTCTTATATATGAATCAGGAGCTGATACTCATATGGATTATGTGATCGTAATTACTGCTTTAATAAAGACTAGAATGGAACGTGCATTAGCTAGAGAAACACTAAGTAGAGAAGAGATATTAAATAGAATAGATTTGCAGTGGTCAGAAGAAGAAAAAGTTGCATTAGCAGATTTTGTAATTCATAATGATGGATCTGAAGAAGATCTTAAAAAAAATATAACTGATATTTTTAATGAATTAGTATAAATATGCTATCGCATTGATCTCCTTAAAGCCCGTGGTTTATCAAATATTTCTTTTAAAATAATTGCTTTTTTTACTTTATTATTATCACTTAAAATAGAATTAACTAATAATGACATATTCTGATTCTGTTTTTTTGTTATCCTATACTCTTCATGTATGGGTTCCAATTTTTCTTCTGACAAGTCTTCAAAGACAGCTCTAGATTTGTCTTCCGATGGTTCTTCTATAATTACCTCCTGCTCGATTTGTTCTTCATCTTCAGAGAGGTATTGATCATCATCATCTTCTTCAAAATCTAAAAACTCTTTTCCGTAATTCCTTAATTGATCAAAAAAATCATCCATAGATTCTGGTGATGGTGATGTCTTATTCTCAATAAAATCACTATCATCAGCGTCAATATCTTCCCGTTCTAATTTATTGCGAGCAAATTTCTGCTGTCTTCTTTTCATTAAAGATGACAAAAAATACAGCGCAGCAATAAATAACCAGTATGCTAATCCATCCATCTAATTTTCTTCCGCTCCTGGTTGAGTAGTGGAATCAGACTCTTTACTTCCTGCAATTGAATCTCGCATTCCTGTATCTGCTTCTATATTACGCATATTGTAATAATCAAAGACTCCTAGTTTCCCCTCGCGAAAAGCTTGTGACATTGCCATTGGGACTTCTGCCTCAGCCTCTACAACTTTTGCACGCATTTCTTGGACCCGTGCAATCATTTCCTGCTCTTCAGCTACAGCCATTGCTCGTCTAGTTTCAGCCTTAGCTTGAGCAACGCGCAAATCCGCTTCAGCCTGATCAGCTTGTAGTTGGGCTCCGACATTTTTGCCAACATCAAGATCTGCTATATCAATAGAAAGTATTTCAAATGCAGTCCCTGCATCCAGACCCTTTTGCAAAACAGCGCGTGATATATTATCTGGATTTTCAAGAACAGAACCATATGTTGAAGATGAGCCAATAGCGCTAACAATTCCCTCACCAACTCTAGCAATTATAGTATCATCTGTTGCACCGCCTACTAATCCTGGTATATTAGTCCGAACTGTAACTCTTGCACGCGCCTTTAACTCAATCCCATCTTTTGCAACAGCTGATAAATAACCATCTCTTGGTGCATCAATAACTTTTGGATATACACTGGTTTCTACTGCCGCCTTCACATCCCTACCCGCCAAATCAATAGCTGTGGCTGTTTCAAAAGGTAATGGTATATTTGCCTTTGCCGCAGCAATAAGGGCAGATACTACATTTGGAACTGTTCCGCCAGCTAAATAATGTGTTTCCAGCATATCTGTTGATATAGTGTTTAATCCAGACTTATGACTGTTTATTACGCCATCTACGACTAATCGTGGAGCAATCTTACGAAGTCTCATTCGTATAAGATCAATAATTGTTATTCGACCTACTCCCAAACTCACTACAGCTTGAATCCACAAGCCCAATGGTACAAAGTAGAAAAATAATAGAATAAATAATAAAACAAATACTAACATTACATAACTTATCATGATATACTCCTAGTTATTCATTTGTATAAAGTCTAACGACGACACGGTTGCCATCTACTGATAAAATTTTTATTTGTTGATCCTTATCAACAAATTCTCCCTCAGTCACAACAAATATTTTTGTGTTTTTTACAAATACCCAACCTGATGGCCTTAAATCAGAAGTTGCGACACCCGTTTCACCTATAAAATTTTCTAAACCTAATGAAGAATTATAACCTTCTTCATCACTTTGGATTCCTGGAGAAGTTAATTTTACCCAAAACTTTGTCTTAGTCATCAATCGAAATAAAAGGATTAAAGCAAATATTCCTCCTATTAAACCAATAGTTAATCCAGTCATTGCAGCATCGTATATTTCTTGAGAAACTGGGACATCTGGTAATAGTAACATATAAAGACCCCATAATATTACTCCAATTCCTGCAAGTCCAGCTATACCGAACCCAGGTATTAAAAATGCCTCAACCATTAATAAGCCAAATCCAAGTAAAACAATAAGTAAATCTGACTTTGTTGCTAGCTTCACTATTACAGAAGCACTTAAAGATAGTGTTAGGCAAACTGCCCCAAATGTACCAGGAATACCCCAACCGGGGCTTTGTAATTCAAACAATATTCCTAAAAATCCAAATGTCGTTAATAAGGAAGCAACAACTGGATTTGTTAAAAAACGCACTAGATTCTCAGACCAGTTTTCTGAAAAAGTCTTGACTTCTGCATTTGTCAATTCAACTAAAGTTAATAGCTCATCAAAATCCTCTGCTGATCCATCTGCCATCTTATATTTAATTGCTTGTTCAGTTGTAAGAGTAATTAGCTTCCCCTCTTTTCTACCTTCCAGATCTGTGACTTCTATTGAATCATCATCAATAACAACATGTGTAAATGATAAATCTTCATCTACCATACACTTTGCAATTTCAGTATTTCTATTGCGATTCTCAGCAGTAGATGCCATTTCCTCTCGCATATAACTAATTACTTTTTCTGAAGCTTTGTTTCCAGACATATCAACTGCTGTCGCTGCTCCAATTGTACCTGCCCCAGTCATATATATTTTTTCACAAGATAATGAGATCAAAGCTCCTGCAGAAATTGCACGACGATTAATAAATGCTATAGTAGGCACATCCGAATCAAGAATTGCATCTTTAATTTGTGTTGCAGCATCCACACGCCCACCAAATGTATCAATATCAAAAATAATTGCTTGAACCTGATTTTTTTCAGCTTCATTTACAATTCTTTCAATAAAAGTTGGGAGCCCAAGATCAATAACACCTTGTATTGGAACGCGGTATACTGTTTGCTCTGCAGAATAGATATTGGCTACATTCGCAAAATAGTAAACTACTAAAAAAAGAATTTGTTTATTAATATTATTCAAAAATCCTCGGAAATTAAATATTGACCTATATGAAATTACCTTAGATTCAGTTAAAAACGCACCACACATTTCAAGAAATGAAACTTAAATATCGTTTAACATATAGCTTACTTACGCAACTATCAAATTTGATACGATCTTTCAATCCGAACACCCAGCTTATTTATGCTAATAAAATTGGATCTTTTTGTTATAAATATTTAAAAATACGGCAAAAAGAAGCCCGAAAGAATATATCGATTGCTTTCCCAAAACTATCGAAAAACAAAAGAGAGGTAATATTAAAAGATGCATATCGTTTTTTTATATATAGTTTAATGCAATTTCTATCATTACCAAAAAGCGTTACAAATGCGCATATTTCAGTAAGGGGAATACAATATTTGAAAGATGCCATCAATGAAAATAAAGGGATACTACTAGTTTCTGGGCACTTTGGATTATGGGAACTTCTATTAGGTTGGTTTGGTATAAATAAATACTCTTTATTACTTATTGGTCAGAGACAAAATAACATTGGTGCAGATAGGTTTATTAATGAATTACGAAAAAATAATGGAATAAATATTTTACCAAGAAAATCACCACTTGCATTGATGTATAACGCTTTAAGTGAAAATAATATTTTAGCTTTGGCAAGTGATCAAGATGCAAAGAATAGTGGAATATTTGTTGAATTTTTTGGTATGAAAGCATCAACACATAAAGGAGCAGCATTATTTCATTTGAAATCTAAAGCTCCCATTATATTTGTTACCTTACATATGGAAAGTACAAACGAATATTTTTTGAATATTCAACCTATTATAACAAATAAAAAATCAGATATTGAATCTATAACAATATCTTATACTCGTTTATTAGAGAATATTATTATAAAACATCCAGAGCAATATTTTTGGTTTCACAGACGTTGGAAAACTAAACCGTAGTGAGTGTCTTATTATGTTAAAAAGTATTGCAATAGATGATCCAAATATATTTTCTATTTGTAAGAATTCTCTTGATAAAGGTGGGGTTATAATATATCCAACAGATACACTATATGGATTCGGAGTTGATGCTAGGAATGAAAATGCAATTAAGAAAATAAATAGTATAAAAAGAAGAAGCTCGCCAATGAGTATTATCATAGAAAATTTTGAAGAATTAAATCGCTATACAAAATTATCGAAAGAAAAAATGAGTTTTATTAAAGAAAATATTAATAGTAAAACTACATTTATTCTTCCAAGTATCGATGGAGTTGTTCATAAATCAATCATGAGCAATAATAATTTAATCGGCTATCGTATACCGGACAAAACTATTGGGCCAAAACTGGTATCAGAAATAGGATATCCAATTACATCAACAAGTGTGAATAGACATGGCAACAAACCAATGAACAATCCATCAGAAATGATAGATGAGTTTGGGGATGAAGTTGATATTATAATAAATGCAGGTGTATTACCTAAATCAAGAGGGTCGACAATATATATACTAAGAAATAATCAATTTCAAATAATAAGAAAATGAAAAAATTTATATTAATAGTAATATTTTTATTTTCTACAATAAAAGCTGTTGATCGTATTCCATTTAATATTGGTGAAAAACTTATTTATGATGTTTCTTTCGCTGGTATTAAAGCTGGAAAAGCATTCTTAGAAGTAATAGATAACGGTGATACCAGTAATATTCAAATAAGGTTTGTTGCAAAAACATCTTTCCCTTTTAGTACAATTTATTCAATTGATGATCAAATTGATACTTGGCTTGATATAAAAAAACTACATACAAATAAAATAATCAAAAGCATAAATCAGGGGAATTATTCAAAAGAATCTGAAACAATAATTGATTATGATAATTTTATTTCTATAACAAATAATGATACTATATTTATTAACGGATATGTTTATGATCCATACTCTCTATTTTATGTTCTTCGCACAAAATCGTTAATAATTGGAAAAACAACTACAATCAATACATTTACTGGAAAAAAGATTACTCCAATTCAGATAATTACTAAATCTAAAGAAAAAATAAATACTATTATTGGTCCATTCGATTGTTTAGTTGTAAAACCTTTCAGGGAAGGAAGTACATTATTAAAAAACAAAGGGGATATGATGATTTGGTTTAGCAATGACGAAAAAAGAATACCAATTCAAATAAGAATAAAATTACAGTATGGATCAATGTTATTAAAAATAAACGAAATCAATTTGTAAATAGTCGCCCTATATCATTTATCATAACTGTAGCCATTAATAATAGTAAAAAGGCCATTCCAATCTGTTGAATTATCATTCTTGTCTTTAAAGTAAATTTTCGTCTTAAAATTGATTCAGCTAAAATAATAAAAACATGCCCGCCATCTAACCCTGGCACTGGCAAAAAATTTATAAAAGCTAAATTACAACTTATGATTGCCATAAAACCAAATAATGAAATAAGCCCGGCTCTTGCAGTTTCCCCAGCAATCTGAGCTATTAGTATAGGCCCACCTAGGTCTCCTACAGATGCTTGTCCAGAAATCAACAATTTTATTGATAATACCACTAAACCCAGACCACCCATTGTAGATACAGCACCCAATTGAGATGCTTTAATTAAACCAATTGGTTCATAAATAAATTCTGGTGCAATACCAATCATTCCAAGAGTATCCAATTTACCATCTACAGGAAAAACTCTAAATGTTGTATAAATATCAATTGAACTTTCTTTACCATTCCTTAAAAAAGTAACATTAATTGATTGATTTGGCTTTTTTTGTATCGTGCTTGAAAGATCTGACCAGGTATTAATATTATAATCATTAACTTTAATTATTTTATCCCCAGGTAGTAGTTTTGCTTTTTCTGCTGGAGAATCCTCTTCAACACTATAAATAATTGGTTTGTTTTCCGAAGTTGGAACCCCTTGATACCAGGCTAGTGATGTAAATATTACAAAAGCTAATAATATATTCATTATTACACCGGCACTCATTACCCATATTTGAGCCCAAACAGGTTTACTCATTAGCTCATATGGTTCATGTTTAATTGTACCATCCATACTTTCATCTATCATTCCTGCTAATTTGACATATCCACCTAAAGGAACTATTGCAAAACAATATTCTGTACCGCTTCCTGTTCTTCCTGGTACATTAATATTCCAGGTTTTAATTATATCCCAAATAATTTTATTTTGTTTATTTTTTTTGTAAAAAAATAAATTTACTTCAAAACCTTCATCAACTGAATTAACAGTAAAAAGTCTAGGTGGAAACCCTATCGAAAATCTATCTACACGAACGCCAACTGACCTTGCGGCAAAAAAGTGCCCTAACTCGTGTATAATAACTATTACACCTAAAACAAAAATAAATGCTAAAATTGTAGTCATTTAATTAAATCCTTTATTTATTATCAATTTTATTCTTTACGAATTCATTAGTCCAAAGTTCCAATTCTAATAATTCATCTAAATTTGGATTTTTAATAAATTCATGTGTGCTACAAGCTTCTTCAATTATAATGGGTATATCCGTGAATTTAATCTTTTTATTTAAAAAACTATAAACTGCATTATCATTTGCCACATTAAGTACAGCAGGAGTTGATCCACCACTCCGCAATGATTCATATGCAAGTTCGATGCAAGGAAATTTTTCTATATCCTTTTCTTCAAAAGTTAGTTCACCAATTTTAGCTAAATCAAGCTCTTCCCAATCAGATAATAAATGTGTTGGGTATGTAAGCGCATACTGAATAGGAATTTTCATATCAGGTATTCCTAATTGGGCTTTTATAGATCTATCATTAAACTCCACCATAGAATGTATTATAGATTGAGGGTGAATCAATATATCAATTTGATGAATTTTAAGATCAAATAGCCAACGAGCTTCAATCACTTCTAAACCTTTATTCATCATAGTTGCTGAATCAATTGTTATTTTATTTCCCATACTCCAATTCGGGTGATTTAATGCTTCTTCTAAAGAGATTTCTGCAAAAGTGCTTATATCTCTTGTCCGAAATGGGCCACCACTTCCTGTTAAAATAATTCTCTTTACATCTTGAATATTTTCACCTACTAAACATTGCCAAATAGCTGAATGCTCACTATCGACAGGGTAAATTTTTGCGCCTTTTTCATTTATTATCTTATTTATTAAATCACCTGCCATAACCATACTTTCTTTATTGCTTAATGCTACATCAACACCAGAATTTAACGCATTAATAGTGGGTTCCATTCCTGCAGATCCAACTAGCCCATTCATTACTAAATCAATATCATCTCTTTTTGAAATCTCTAATAAGCCTTCTCTTCCAACGAGAACATCAATATTATCCTTAACTAGTTCTTTCTTAACATTTTCTATATTTGAATCATTAACAATAACTACAGCTTTAGGGCGATACTTTTTTGCTTGCTCTATAATTAACTTACAATTTTGAAAAGTAGATAAATATATAATATCAAATTGATTTTGAAACTGATCAACCACACCTAAAGTACTAACCCCAATAGATCCTGTAGAGCCTAGTATAGAAATTCTTTTAGTCATTTTTATCCAAATTTCTTTTGAAAGCTAATTGAAAACTGTGAAAACTGAGAGTTTAGACGTATTTGTGGAGAAATTCTCCATTTGAATAATGGGAATATTTTTCCAAGTATTAAATAATTAATGGATCCTGAAATATTTTTTGGAATTTCTACATTATTCATATTAAAAACTCTACTATTAAACTGATTATTCCCAAAACCAATGAAAATTGGGATAAAACTAAATAAATTTGATTTAACAATTGAAAAGTCAAATGTTCTACAATTAATATATTTAGGACCATCCATTTTCCCTATACTCAAATCTGCAATCCATAAACTTGGATCATCTTTCATTAACCCTAATGAAAAACCATAACTATAATAATTAATCACATCATTATCACTTGTAAAACCACCAATTTTCCCATTAATTCTTAAATTATTTGATATCAGTAAAGATCCATGAAATAATGGCAATCCCATTATGGATTTTCCTATAAATGATTTATTAGTTAAATCATACCCCATCGGAAATATTATACTTATAGAAAGATCTTGATTTAAATTATTACTAACTAATTGATGGTGCCCTAAAGAGAATGAAGTACTTTTTATAAGCGGTGTAATAGAAGATGAAAATTTTGAAACATTAACTTCTGAAATATCATACGAAGGAAGTTGTGCAAATAATAACTGAGATGCAATAATAAACTCTATGAAAATTAATTTCATACATTCCTATTAAATATTTATATAATCCCGCGTTCACTGTTATTGATAAAATTAGTAATATTTTTGATTTCTTCATTATCAGACATGTTTTTTAACATATCTAATGCATCTGTTCTAGTATAATCAGAACGAAAAAATAATTTATATGCTTTTTTAATTTTAGAAAGTGTATCTATAGAGAATCCTCTTCTTTTCAATCCTATAGAATTAATACCGCCAAATCGCAAAGGTTCTCCAACCGCTAAAATATATGGAGGGACATCTTGTACAGCTCGAAAACCACCTCCAATAAAAACATGTGACCCAATCTTACAAAACTGATGAACAAGAACGCCGCCACCTAAAGATGCAAATTCTTGTATTTCTACATGCCCTCCAAGAGTAGACATATTTGCCATGATAACATTATCATGAACAATACAATCATGAGCAATATGAACTGCTGCCATTAATAAAACATTACTTCCTACTTCAGTTTTACCTAAAGCAGATGTCCCACGGTTAATTGTAACATTTTCCCGTATTATAGTATTATCGCCTATGGAAGTTTCTGTATTTTCCCCTGTAAATTTTAGATCTTGGGGTATTTCGCCAATGCTACAATTATGAAAGATATGGCTGTTTTTACCGATTTTGGTACCACTACAAATCGTAGTAAAATTACCTATAATTGTATTATCACCAATGGAGACATCATCCTCAATAACAGAAAAAGGGCCTACTGAAACATTATTCCCTAAATTAGCTTTTTCACTAATAAGCGATGTCGGGTGTAAATTTGTAGTAATTCTACGATCCTGCCCTATTAACTATATTTGCCATTAAGTTAGCTTCAGCCACTAATTTATCATCTACAAATGCTTTTCCTATAAGCTTTACAGCCCCTAAACGAATTTTTGCAAGTTGCATTTTGATTTTTACTTGATCTCCAGGTACTATAGGAGCTCGAAATTTTGAATCAGTTATTGATGAAAATAACATATTTTTTTTCAAAGGTTCTGGGACATTATTTAATACTAGAAATGCACCAGCTTGCGCCATACTTTCCAAAATTAAAACTGCTGGCATAATTGGCTGGGAAGGAAAATGGCCAGCAAAAAAAGGTTCATTAATAGTAACATTTTTAATTGCTGTTAAAGTCTTACCATGTTCGATTTCTATTATACGATCGATTAAGACCATTGGATACCTATGAGGTAGAAGCTCCAAAATATCTTGGATGTTAAATTGTGATCTTTTATCCAAAATCTTACAAAAGAATTAAACTATAATTGATCTTTATACTCTTTACGAATCATTTTTACAAACTCAACATTGCTTTCGTGACCGCTGCGAGCTGCGGTTACATGTCCTTTGATAGAAATTCCAAGCAAAGCTAAGTCTCCAATTAAATCAAGGGTCTTATGTCTTACTGGCTCATTATGGAAGCGCAATACTTTTCCATTTAAAATGCCATTGGTTCCTTGAATGACTTTATCTTCAATTCCAAATAATTTTCTTAAGTGATCAATTTCTCCATTCTCAATTCTTCTATCTAGTATTACTACCGCATTAGATAAACTTCCCCCTTTAATTAATCCTTTTTCTCTAAGCTGCTCAACCTCACTTAGAAAACAAAATGTTCTTGCTGGCGCAACATCTCTAGCGAAATCTTCCTCCATATTATATATGGCTTCATATTGCGTACCAAGAGCTGGCAAAGGATATTCAACTAAAAAGGTGACTCTAAATCTATCTGCAGGCACTACGTGTATATCAATTTCTTTCTTAAGATCAGAATACACTACTGGCCGACTTATTTCTAAAACATGTCTATCTTGCTTCTGTTCAATAAAATTTACTGATTGGAGGGCATCTACAAAATCTTTTGCACTTCCATCCATTACAGGCGCTTCTTT
>CETG01097431.1_pt1 | contig 14299 bp, 26 predicted proteins | sample 361471 | NCBI WGS metagenome assembly CETG01 (sample SAMEA2622696, study PRJEB7988) | marine metagenome | isolation source: saline water (ENVO:00002010), including | reverse complement strand
TTAAATAAAGATCGTATTGAAAAGAATTGTGAATATGCTGTTCTTGTCTCTTTATTAGAGACTGATAATGATTTATTTAATTCAGGGATTGTTGATTTTTCTCATCGCTATCCAAAAATGTATGTTGTTCGTCCTCAATGTTTTATATCGATTATTTCTTTACTAAGAAATGCTTCAATTAAGGCGCTTAAGTATAAATCTGAACTATCAGCAATTAAAGAACAAAATATAGATATTACAAATTTTGAGAAAAGCCTTGAGTTATTTAAGAATTCTTTTGGTAAAAACTATTCACTTGCCTCTAAGAGATTCGAGACAGCAATTATAGAGATTGATAAGTCTATTAATCATTTGCAGAAAACCAAGGATGCTTTACTTGGAGCAGATAGAAACTTGCGTTTAGCTAATGATAAAGCACAAGAAGTTACAGTTAAAAGATTAACTAGAAACAACCCAACTATGAGAGAGAAATTTAACTTAATAAAAAACAACAAGGCTGCTTAACCATTGATTAATTTCTTCAGAAAAAATTTAATTGTAGTTTAAATAATATTAATCTAATAAACAATCTCATGAATGGATGGCTTTATTTAATAAGAAATGGCGATCTTTATAAGATTGGAATTACAAGAAACTTTGAGAATAGGATGAAACAACTAAAGCCAGATATGGTTGTATCAAAATTATATTCAAGTGAATTTAAGAAATTAGAGAAAGAATTTCATAAGAGGTATAAAAATCTCAGAATTCCTCAAAGTGAATATTTTCGATTAGAAGATAAGCAAATTATTGAGATTAAGCGTAGGATCAGTATGTTTTATTACCCAAAAAGAATTACTCTTTACACTTTTATAAATTCAATTAAATTATTATTATTAATATTTTTACTTTTATTTTTATTATTATCAACAATTATTAATGATACTAATAATGCGCTATTAATTGCATTTTATCTGATGGAGAAGATTTCATTTGCAATCTCGTTCTTTTCTTTATTTATTAAATCAAATAAATATCTTGGATTATTAAATGAACTAAGGTTTAGAGTCTCTAGATTTTGTATCTTATTTTTATTTGCTGTCTTCTTTCGATCTGCCTCTAGATTTTTATTTTGAGTTTTATAATTATTGTTTTGTGGTTTAATCCTCCCACATGTCGTTAGTAGATTTGTCTTCTTGTTGTTGCTTAAGAAGGCTTAATCTTTTATCAAACTCTATCTCCTCAGGACTTTTTGATTCTTTATTATTATTTTTGGAAAATTTTTCTTTAACTTCATTTATTTTATTAATTAAGTCATTTGAAAAATGCTCTTTTATTTCCTCCCAAGCTTCTTTTTCTTCAGCATTACCAACAGTTCCTTTTATTTGATCAATGATAATTTCTTTTACAAAGACTCTTAGATCATTCTCTGACATAGAGTTTAGCCTGCTTGATATATATATATCTTTAAGATAGTCTAACTCTTTTTCAGAGAGATCCTTATAGGTAAGTTCTTCCATTTTTATTTTAAATAGTTATTCCATTTGTCTTGAAAAAATGATTAATGTATTTATCTTTGCTTTTGGCTTGGTTAAAAATCATTCCGATCATAGTCTCTAGGTTGAACTCACTAAGAACCTTAAACATAGTTACTTTAGAATTCATCTATAATTAATTATAATCTAATTTTTATATAAATTCAATTGTGAATAAAATTTATTCTTTCTAATGATTATACGTTATCATTTAGTTTTGAGTGTTCTTACGACTAATAACTTTCGCAAGTATGGCTTCAATTAATATAGCAGTAAAGAAAAGGCTTAATGATGGAATAAAAATAGGATACCATAGCTTTTGAAATAACCCATATATGTTTGAAATTCCATTCATGCTTAGGATAAAACTAAAAGAAAGAAATATTGCACCAGCTATTAATATATAAAGGTTATAAATTAATATGTTATCAATAATGACTTTCAATTTGTTCTCTTTTTCTTTCTCCATTTTAATCTTATGAGAGTTTTTGATTAAGATAAATGTTGTTACTAATGATATTTATAATCATTTATTATGCACCTCTGAATGCATTAACATCAATTCCGATCGTTTTAAGATAAATTGCACTTGTAACGGCAAGAATATTTAGACCTACAACAAATATAATTGTATTCCGACTTTTGTTTAATGATTCCATTTCTTTTTTAGTTGGTTTGACTTTCATCTTTTATATTCTAGCTGGTTTTGATGAGGTTAATGTTTTTTTTACATAATACTAACTTAAGTTATTGAACTATTTCACTTCTCAACTTTTGAGCGCATATACCATTCTAAGTTGAGTACCAGTTATGATTAACTTTATAACTTTGATAATTATTCCCTTTTTTGAAGTCTTGCACAGGATCTAACAAATTAATCCTTCGTGAAATTAAAAACATATAAACATAGAGATTATTGCTTCTTTAATAATAGGTTATACTATTTGCTTTTTATCAGTGACTTAATTTATATAATTATTTGTTTTAAAACTATTCTTTTTAGCTTGCTTCGTTTAGCCAGTGATTACAAAATGTCCTTCAGAATATCTCTAATGTTTGCTAATTGTTCATGGCTCCCTAGGTATATCAAAATCATACCTGGAGATATGCTTACATTATCTTTTAGATTACCTTTTAGTTTACCAGATACTTTAGTTGCTAATAGTTTTGCTCCGCCTAGTTTAGATATATCAAACATTTTTCCATTTGTGTTTACAAAACTTTGGATATTTTCTATTTTTTGAGTCAACATGAACTCCTCTATTTCACAATCCGAGCCAGCAAGTAAATCCATAAAATCTACGGCTATAGGTCTTAATGCAGAGGCGGCCATGGTTCGTCCTGCCGCAACATATGGACTAACGACTGCATTGGCTCCAGCAAGTTTTAATTTATTAGCAGCTTCTTCTGTTGCTGCCCTTGATATTAATCTGCAACTATTGTTTATCGCTTTTGCGCTCAATATTACATACAGATTCGCTGCGTCACTGGGCAATGTAACAACTAAACTACGGCAATTCTTTATACCTGCAAGTCTCAATGTTTCATCCATTGTGGCATCTTCTAAGAGTACATTGAAACCATTTTGTTCCGCTTCGTTTTTTCTTATTGGATCAATTTCTATTATTAGAGTAGAAACTCTTTCTGATTTAAGTTGATCAGCTATTTCTTTGCCTGTTCGTCCATACCCACATATTATTACATGATTTTTCATTTTTCTAATTAACCTCCTTAATCTTAGCTCTTCTAATTTTATGAAATATCCTAGTTCAGACAATTGTATAAACCTTTGTAAGGTTAATTGAACTACAAATAAGCCACCCCCAATAATGAGAAAAGTTATTATTCGTCCTGAGGAGCTCAATACTTCTACTTCACCAAAACCAATAGTTGTAATTGTTATAAGTACCATCCATAAACAATCCCCCCAATCCCAGCCTTCTGTAATCCGATAACCTAATGCTCCAAATAAAAACAAAAATATAAGTAATGTTAAAGGATCAGCCCAAAGTTTAAAATAGCTTTTAAATTTATTGCCTTTCAATGGCTTAATTCAATCTATTCAACTGATGATAATACTATATTTACAAATTAATTAATTTTAATGTTTTTAAAAGCATAGTTTGTAAAAGAAGTAATCCTTCATTTTTAATAAAATAATGATATAAGTTGAATTTTTCTTATAGTATAAATAAATTAGTTATTAGCGATATGAAACTCCTTAGCTCTGAAGAAAAAAAAGAATTATTTGCGGAAGCATATCAAGACATATCTGCAATTCTAGCCGCATTAAGAGATCAGGGCTTATCTGACTTGGAAATATTCGACTTTGGAAAGTCACTTATTAATCATTTCGACCCTGTAAAAATGGAAAATTTAAAAAAAGATTCTGATTACCAGGATGCACTCTTTAGAGAAGCTAATGATTTGTAGGTTCATATTAATAATCAAAATATTATATTATAATTACAAGAAGACGTATAAAATATTCACTTGTCATCGTTAATTTTATAAGATTATTCTTTTTTTAAATAATCAATTATTTTTTTACATTCAACTACTGATAATGATGTCAACGGAGAAGAAGCGGGTATTTTTAAAAGAATGCATGTTGCAATAATCTCATCAGTTTCAACGCCTAATGTCTCAGCAAGTTCCTTGACTCTCACTCTTGCTTTATGAAATACCATGATTTTTGATCATCTTACAAAGATCTTTATATGTTTGTTTGTTTTTTTTGCTATGTGTAGAATTATTAGGTTTTACTTGCTTTTATGATTAATGATAATGATTTGAAGTTGACGCTTCAGCAATTTGTTGCGCATGCCGTTTTAAGAATGGAAGCAACTAGAGAAGCAAAGACAAGAAGATGTATATTTCAGGAATATAAGGAATGGTTAGGATCTTCAATTGATGATTGGGGTTTAGCCTTGCCTAGTGATAGGTAAAGAACGAATCAAAATTTATTAGATTTATTTTAAATTGGTATCTCATAATTAATTTTTAAAGAAAAGGGATTATTTTTTTATAAGGAAATTTATTTAAAGTTTTTTAGAGCACACTCATATCCAGATTCTTTTATGTTTTTGTGTTCATCAATTATCGCTATTAGTGCACAATCGCAATAATTAGTTATTGAACTTTTAGAAATTGACTTAGTTGCGGGATTTCTTAAGGCACTAGAAATACAGTCATCCATTTGACTTTGAGGATATGAATAACTAGTTTGAGCAAAACAGAAAATAACAAGAAATAGAAATAGTACAATCTTCATTTATTTAAACAGATTTAATAAATAATAATACACTTGTATGGATTATCTTTCAAATAGTATTTAGTTCTTATTTATTTATTTATTTGTGTGTGATTCTTTTTTAATCAATATATATTAATATATAGTATAAGGAGTAATTATTATTAAATGTCATTAGATCAATTAAGGAAATTTCTAAAGGAAATGCAGAATGATGATTCTCTTAGAAATGAGGTAATTTCGGCGTCAACCGCTGATGATGTCGCTCTGATAGCATTGAAAATAGGTTATGAGTTTTCAGGAGATGAATTATTAAGATTCTCTGGTAAGAAAGTTGGACGAGTTACAGTAAAAAAGAATGATGTACCAGGAGAATACAATTAAATAATCTATTTTCTTCTGCTTAGCTCTTTTATTATCCCTTCCCATTTTTCACCAGCTTTTAGATATGTTTTTCTTTTTGATCGATCCACGATCCTTTTAATAAGATAAATTGTTAATATTATAATGATTAATAGAATAAATGTTAGATACATTTTATTGTCTATATGACTTTGTCATTATAATCATAAATCATCTGGTATCTATATTCAGATCAACTATATATATTGATGTTAGGTGAAGATACTCATTCAATAATAAAATTCACATTTCTATTCTTTATCTAGTAGTATACAATTAACTTGTTATTAGTTACATGGATATTACTTTAATATTAATAGCTTTTTGCTTATTAATTGCAATAGTGATTTTGCTATTAATTTTGTTTAGAAATATTAATAAAAAATCTTTTATAGCAGAAGATGGATCTGTATTCAAAAATCAAGCTGATTTAGATTTATATGAGAGACTATATGAAAGGACCAAGCCATTGTTTTCTATCATAGAAGTGAAAGGTTCTAGTGATAACGTACTTGGGTTTGAAAAATCATTCTTGAATAAACTAAATAAAGCAGGTTTTCAAGATTTAAAAATACTTTTTAAGTATCGGACCCAATTTAAATTATTGTCAGATTTGATTAATACTTAGACAGATTTTATTTGGCTTTAATCTTGATATACTATTATTGTTTGATATAAATTAAATTTTTAGCATGAGTAACACAGCATATACAAATCAAGAGCTATCGGATATGAAAGAAGATGCCTTCGTTAATATCAAAGAAGCTTGTATGAGATTACAAGAAAGAACTAAATGTAGTAATGATGTTGTCATCAAAATGTTGAATGAAGTCGCTGAATTTTATATTTTGCAAAAAAATAAAAATAAATAAGTTTAACAATATATATCTTTATCAAATATATATTGTTTCAGCGGTTTGGGTTTAATAAGATTAGTATTAATGTTGTTAAATAAGCTAATATCTTCTTCAGAACCTTCAACTTTTATTAAATTATTAATTAATCCTGAAAAGGTAATATCTCCTCCTGTTGTACTAGATAATACTGTCGTTGGATTAAATAACTTCAGTAGCTCTGGTAATATTGTTTTACCTTTAATAAATTTACCAGCAAAAGGTAAAGCGAAATCTATTACTGGAGTGATTACTATATCTATACTTCTTGGCTTTATTCTCTTATCAAGGAAACCGTGTGGCTCAATATAAACTGAATCCAAATCAGAATCTATTATATATCCATTCTCAAGATTTGGGACGAATGCACCAGAAGTAGCTTGGATCTTTAGGTTTGAATATTTAAAAGTTTCTCCAGGTTTTAATATGTTTACATTTGTAAATCCCATTCCTTTAACTACTTTACTAGCAGTTTCTGAAGCTACAACCGTTAAAGATTTATTTATTTTTTCTAGTGTTGGTGGATGAGTATGATCTGGTTGACCTTGGGTTAGTAATAAAATATTAATGTCTCGAGGAGGAGATATATCATTATCTATGACACCTTTTATCAGCCAGTCTCCTGGTGGAAATGTCAAGTCTCCATTCAACCATGGATCGATTAATATTCTAATCTTGTTGAATTCAACAAGCCAACCATTTGCTCTGTAATAGGTAGCTTTGACTGTCATTGTTTTTAGCTAATATAACGAACATTGGTTAGAATTGTGAACCTAAAATCAGTTGATTTATTTATCATTATCTAAGATAGAATGAATATAATCAATAATATAAAAATAATCAGAATTATTATCAATGCAAATTTTTTAATATATTTTTGAAATTCATATAACCAATCATTTTCCATGATCCCAGTAAATCTTACTATTATTATATATGATTATATTCTATTAGTGATATATACGTTACTAATTGGTTTAGTGTGTATTATCTGTCTTTGGTTAATTTATTACTCTAGAATTCCTTTATACTAATTGATCTCATAACAATAAGAGATTTGAAGGAACTACATTGATTTTTCGAGGCTCAGGTATTGGGCGTTATATCTCAGTTTATTTGGTGACTAAATCACCATTATTGATTTTGCTTCTAGTTTAAAACGTATTAATGATTTATATTTAGATTTGTAAAATTAGGAATGACTTTGATCTTTCGAAAAAATATTCTTATTAAAAAAAATTTAGTCTTGTAATTAATACAACTGGTTTGATTCATTCTTATTTAATAACCCTGAAAAAAAGCTTTCTAGTATTAAACATTTTATATCATGAATGTATTGCGATAAATTTTATCTGAACTGTTTTTTTAGCTAAAAGTTTTGAAAAACAAAGTAGACTAAATTGAAATTATCCTTTTTATGTCTAAATTCAATATTAGATAGTATTTTTAATAAAAAAATTGTGGTCTGCTCTCATATACGGCTTCTAACTCTACTCAAATCAAGTTATAAAAAAATTAAGTTTTAATTAGGTCTTAAATTACGATTTGCTATATTAACTTGATTGTATACTGGTACTTTTTATCCAATGTTATCTAAGTCTTTACAATCCTAAATTTCAAAGAATAAGCTTTTAACTCAGGCTAAATCAACTGAATACTTATTTTATATTATTTATGAGTAAAACCCTTTATTATGAAAAGTATAGGAGATAGTACATATCTTTTATCCATTTGTTATGTTAATATTTTTAAACTGCAAGGATTTGGTAATAAAGGTTAAAAAATTTTTTTTTAATGCCTGTTTTTTTATCAAACAGTTAATATTAATATAGTTTAATTATTTAAATTCTTGAATAATCATATTATAGCTATTGGAGGTGGAGGATTTGGTAGAAGTATATCCTCCTGTTTAATAGAAAAATATATACTTAGCCTTTCTGATAAGGATTCTCCAAGAATATGCTTCTTACCTACTGCGACTGGAGATGATGATACTTACATTGTTCGTTTCTATTCTGTTTTTACAAGATTAAATTGTAAACCCACTCATATTGATTTTTTTAAGAGAACTATAGATATAAATGATCATATTATGAATCAAGATGTTATTTTTGTTGGAGGTGGAAATACTAAAAGTATGCTCGCAGTATGGGCAGATTGGGGAATGAATAATATTCTTAAAAGAGCCTACTGCAAAGGAGTTATAATGAGTGGAGTCAGCGCAGGAGCAATTTGTTGGTTTACTAATGGAATAACAGATTCATGGGATAATGAATTGAGGGTTTTACCATGTTTGGATTTGATCAAGGGCACATGTTGCCCTCATTATGACGAGGAAGAATCACGCATCCCTTTTGTGAATAAAGTACTTAAGAACAAAAATATTACTAATTGTATTTCTATTGAAGGTGGAGCTGCTATGCATTTTGTTGATGGTAAACCTTTTAAAAATGTAAGTTTTAAAAAAAATAAGAATACATATAATGTCTATTTTGAAAACAATCAGATTATTCAGAAACCTTTCTCGATGCTACAATTGTAAAAAATCATGTACTAATCTACTAGTGTGTCTTTAGCAATTTGTTTAATATATATTGGTTAGATATAATTTATTTAATAACTATCAAGAATGTATTTATTTTTATTATCTTTTTCAGAAATTGGTCTCAATATTCCTCTTGTAATTGTTTTAGTGCTTTTTGGTGGCTTTTTCTTATTCAGTTTCGTTGTAACAAGTCCAAATATGGATACAAAAGGTTTATTAAGAGTCCTTTATTCAAAACCAGTTAGGAAAGCTGATGGTTCGGTCGAGTACCCAGAAAGTAGGAACAATTAAATAGAGCCAATCTTTAACTGTTATAAACATTTAAGAAACTTTCCTTATAGAACTAATAAGTTAATTATGAATACTATTCAATTTGATTATGATCTCAATAATAAATCTTTTGTGAATGTTATATCGTCACCTATAGCCTCATTGCACTATTTAAGAGTAACGTCGTATAAGAATGATATTCAAATAGAACAAACAATTGAAAAAAAGCTTGCTTACTAAATTGGAATTATTCAATAAAGACATTATCAACCTGACTTTCTTACCATCTGGTCTAAATGGTAAGGCATTACAAGTATCATTGGATGATATTCCTTCTAGAAGAGAAGTTAGAGAAGCGATCCCAAAGCATTGCTTTAGTCGTCAGACGAATACATCTCTCTTTTACCTTTTTAGGACAGTCATAATTCAGTTTTTTGTGGTTTTATTAGGTCTTTCGATTCCTCTTACCAAAGAGATGATTCCTATTTGGATCTTTTATGCATTACTTTCAGGGACAACATCAATGGGCCTTTGGGTTTTAGCTCATGAATGCGGTCATGGTGCTTTTTCTGATAATCGTAAATTAGAAACATTTGTAGGGTATTGTCTGCATTCTTTTTTACTTGTTCCTTATTTTTCATGGCAAAGGTCTCATGCAGTTCATCATGCATTTACTAATCACATAACTGATGGAGAGACCCATGTTCCTGTGGTTATCTCTGGCGATGGAGTATTAGAGAAAAAAGGAGGTGACAATGAAATGGAGTCATCATTATTATTAGGTAAAACTCTATACGGTTTTAATCAACTTTTTCTTCATTTGATACTTGGTTGGCCTGCATATTTACTTGCTGGGAAAACTGGTGGTCCTCGTTACGGTATGAGTAATCATTTCTGGCCAACTACACCTTTTTCAAAAAAACTTTGGCCATCTATTTGGGCTAAGAAGGTATGGATATCAGATTGGGGAATACTTTTTATGTTGTTATTATTGTACATTTGGTCAATTAATTTTGGAATATTATCAATGATTAGTCTTTATTTTTGTCCCCTCTTGGTTGTTAATATTTGGCTCGTAATTTATACATGGCTTCATCATACAGATACAGATGTTCCTCATCTTGGGGCAAGTGAATTTACTTACATGAGGGGAGCCCTTTTGTCTATAGATAGGCCTTATGGAAAGATTTTAGATTTCCTGCATCACTCTATTGGCTCTACACATGCAATACATCACATTGAACCAACTGTACCTCATTATCATGCAAGACTAGCTACTAGAATTTTGAAGGAAAAATTCCCCAAAGTCTATCTTTACAATCCCACTCCTATAATTAATTCTCTTTGGCATATTGCTACTAATTGTGTAGCGGTTAAGAAAGATAATGATATTGATAGGTATGTATGGAAACAGCCTCGTAAAATTAATAATATCTAATCTTTAACTTGAAATATCATAGAATAAATTTTATATATTTATAAAAAATGACAAAAAAGGATTATGAAAGATTTTTATACAAGATAAATCAATTAAATAAATTAGTTGATTTAATCAATAAATCACCTGATAAATATCAGTTATTTATAAATTGTAAAACTCATAAAGAGATTGTTGAACTTGCTAATAATTGGGGATATAAAATTGGAAAGAGGTGGGGTGAGCCTTAGTTGATATTTACTTTATCAACTAGTCTCCTCCACCGTTACAACTCCATACTTTTGAGGGTATCCCTCTTGTGTTTTTACCATCGATGCGCCATGTTTTAGTAATACATTCATTTTGAGAGTCAGCCCATTCTGAAATCGGTTTCAGAGCGTTTGAGACTTCATTTACTGATTTAGATATGGATATAATTGAAATAGCAGTAAGTAAGATCGAAAAAGTACTTAAACCTGCACAGATAACGTATTTGTGATTGTCAAACAAATCTTTTAGCATAACTATTGAAAATTATTATTCAATACAACATTACTTGTGTTTTTTAGATTAATCTAAATAAGTTAACCTTTGAAAATATTAAATAGCTTTTGATAGCTTTATTTATTTAAATCTTTAATGTAATATTTGTTGCTTTCTAATTTAATTAATTTTTTTTCTCAATGAAATCTAAAATTTTTTTAAATCTATCAGTATTCTCAAAGTTTGGACTTGCTGTCAGGAAAATAACTAACAAAAACATCAATATTCCAATACTTGAGACTCCTAATAGTAATTGTTGAAATGGGTCAAGGTTTTGAAGCATTCTCTATTTAAATTAAATATCAATGTATTTTATTTTAATTGAACAAAAGCCTTTATCCTCTAATTAAATTCAATATGTTTTATTTTTAGGATAATTATTTACTATCTTTTGTATCCTTTGGCCATCTCGCCTTCAAGTTGAGTGGATTTTTTAGATTAGTCTGTACTGGTTTTCCTTGTGCTAATGCAATCAATGCTTTGAAAGCCCAACCCCCAAAAATCAAAAGGAATGTGATTAAAAATAAATAACTAATGTTAGATAGCATTAATAAAAAAAATAATTTTCAAATTACATTATGAGTGTCTTTTATGGCTTATTATAATTGTAAATATTAATATTAAATAATTGTTCCTAAAAATGAAATCAATAAAGTTCTAATGTCAACTTTAGGTCATTGAAATTAAAGTTATAGAAACAGCAATCAATTCACTTGGAGGTAGTTATAAATACTCAGCGGTATCGGTTTTTTTGTCTGATTGTGTTTATTCAATCATTTTAATATTATAAAATTTTAATTATATTGATTTTTATGTAATTTCGTATGAAGATGAAAAGGATATTCTCTATTTGAATGATCAACAGTACTTATTTATATTTATTTTCTTCTTTTATAGCTATTTCTGCTATTACAATGATTTTTTTTAACTTAAAGCATAGTAAAAATCCCGTTAATAATAAAATACTTTTAAAGAGTCTTTTAGAAAGTTTAGATTTGGAAATTCCTGATGAGTTAAAACAATTAGATAATTCATCTACTGATCCTCAGAAATTCTCATAGTTTTTTTATTTTTTAATTAGATGTCTAAATTTCAATTCGATGATACAGAGACATCTGGCATCTGGTGGTCCACAAATGTTTCAATTAGAGATTTATGTGTAGAGCTTAAAGAAGATACAAGTTGTAACGATAATGATATAGTCGAACTTCTACGTTCTATTGCTAATTCAATTGAAGATAATGGTTTATAAGATTTATTTGCTAAATAATATAAGTTTATTGTTTATCTAGTTGTAATTTCCATTGTGATTCTTTCCATTGAGAAGCCCATAAATTATTTCTATTATTTTTATTCTCTATTTTTGTTCTGAGCCAGTTTTCCAAGCTTGTTGGCACTATATTTAGTTCATCTTGAATCTTTTTTAGTTTATTCATATCCGCTCCATAACCTGATCTCTCAATCCAATCTGCCATTAGTCCTATGTCGAACTCTAAAAATTTGATAGCTATTCTTGGTATCATCACATAATTAGTTTTGATTCCTTCTGAATGAACTATTTTTTGAAGTATCATTGCCATTTCTTGTCCTGTTAATTCCTCACCCGCAATATTTATTGCTTCATTCTTGTATTTATCTGAATTTGATAAAATACCTCTTACCCATTTACCAATATCATCAACTGCAATTGTCTGCCATTTGAAATTCTTACCAACTATTCCAGGAAAGACTTTTTTTGATATCGAGTAACCAGGTAGTTTGTTTTCAAAATTTTCAAAATAACTTACTGGTCTCAATATTGTTGTGATATTCATTAGTCCACTATTTATTATGTATTCCTCTATATCCCATTTGCTACTAAAATGACCAGGAGCTGGATCATTTTTTAAAGGATTTTTAGGCTTGCTAATTGAACTAAATATAAAATGCTTAAGAATTCCTTTCTCGTATGCAATTTTTACCTGATTAATCAAATTTAAACCTTGTTCTATCTCATAATTTCTAACAATACTACCCCTAAATATTTTCCATCCCTTTGTAGGTGTAGTGTTTCCAAAAATCACTTCAACACCTTTAAAAGCTTTTTTTAGACTTGCTGGATCCATTAAGTCTCCCTTTACTACTTCAACGTTATTTAAGCTTGCTAGTTGTAAGGCTTTAATGGTCTTCGTATTTCGAGTAATGGCTCGAATTTTATATTTATTAGTCCTTGAAAGTTCATTGACAACACCTAACCCTTGCCTGCTTGTAGCCATAGTTACTGCTATGAAAGGTTTTTCCTTTGTAATTGAGCTATCTTTTTCTAATGGATCAAGCACGATTAATTTCTTGTTAGTAAAGCAATGTAAACTAATGGTCAACTTTTGTAAAGCACTTAGTTCCTCTTAAAGCTTTGCTCCTGCAATGTTGATTTGTTTTGTGCTTGTTGTTACACCGAATTGTTGGTCTTCTCGTTTTCTTCGTAAAGGAATGTTTTATTTACTTTTGCAGTTTAGAAATAATGGCTATGAATTGATTAGTACTTAATTTGATCATTATGGCAAATGAAGTTCTTCCTGGAAAGGATCGACAAAATATTATTTTTGATGTTGTCGATGGTATTCCTCTAACTGGTGATGAATCTGATGAAGTAAGAACATTCCGTTCTCAAATAGAATCTGATAATTCTATACTTGAATATTCTGCCGAGGAATTAGGTTTTAATAATGTATTGTTTGAATATTTGAGTCAGGGCTAATTATTCTTTTACTTTGTCATTAATCTAGTCCTTGAAATAGCTCTTTATGAACTGCAAAAGTGTGGTACAAGCAAGTTCCGTTTTCTGGTGATAACCTTTCTCCGTCTTTATTCCAAGCAAGTGTGCAAATTAGGTCTCCGTCCCATTTTACATTATGTTCATTAATTTCTTTTGACCATTCTCTGACCTTGTTAAAGTGTTCTGGCATATGTTTACCGATTTTTCTGCATATATCACATAAAATAGATAAAATAGGTGGCTTTGAATTTAACTTTAAATCTCTAGTTAGTGATGGTTGAGTGAAAACACCGACGTATCTAATATGGTCAATAATTTTTTGTTCTTGATTGTTTAATTTTGCCATTATACAAGCTTCTTCAAATTGATCGATTGGAGTAATCGGACGCATATTTTAGATTAACTGTTCATCTAAAATTATCTTTTATTATGTTGTTTTAATCAAGTTTATTTGTATTTTACTTATCTAATTATTGAGATATTTTGAGGTACTAATGAATATTTTTTATCAAAGGTATATTTTTTGTTTACTTGGCATTGACAGCAAATATTCTTGACCTCGTTCCTTTTCATGAAATTCAGATATAAAAAGTTTACTTCATGATTCTTTTGTTAAACCCAGTTATAGCTTAGTTACATAGGAGTAAAATGTTACAAATCAAAATAACAATGGTCATATTCCCAGATGACTGGTATTTATATTGAGT
>CETG01088361.1_pt1 | contig 14349 bp, 10 predicted proteins | sample 361471 | NCBI WGS metagenome assembly CETG01 (sample SAMEA2622696, study PRJEB7988) | marine metagenome | isolation source: saline water (ENVO:00002010), including | reverse complement strand
GGGAGTTTGGATAAGCCGGGCGAACACGTTTCGTGCCTGAAATGGGTGGGCGTCATCTTTTCCGTCTGCCTGATTTATTCCTTCATCCGCTACATCACGTTGGGGCCGGAGGATGTGTCGCAACTGCCGTTGTACGTGATGAATAAGGCGCTGTCTTGGGCGGGGCTGGCCACGATCGGCCTGTCGCGCCTGCTCGGTCATGCGGCGGCGCGAAAGCAGGCCGGCTTGATCGGGGCGTTGATGATCGGCCTGCACGTGGTGATGTCGTTGCTCGTCCTGAAGCCGGAGTATCTTCGCAAGTTTTTTGACTCGATGAACGGTATGAAACTGACCGGGGCAGGCGAGGCATCGATGTTGGCCGGGGTGTTGGGGCTGGGTTTTCTTGCGTGGCTGCTTTGGGCGACGGCGGCGCAGGCCAACGGCTCTTCCGATTCAAACGGCAACGGAAGCCTTTTGCCCTGGGTGGGGCGTGCGGTGTTGATTTGCGGCGCGCTGCACGTGGCCCTGATGGGGTGGGATATTTGGTTCGCCCCGGAAAAGTGGGCCAACTACGGCCATCTCCCGCCGATCACGCTGCTGTCGTTTGTTACTGCGGTCGTGTTTCTGGCTCTTCGTCGTCGAAAGGCGTAATTTGTTCACGCGGGTGAAACTGTTGGTGCACTTTTTTCAACCGTTGCCCGGCCACATGCGTGTAAACCTCGGTGGTGGAGATGCTGGAGTGGCCAAGCAGTTCCTGAATCACGCGCAGGTCGGCACCGTGCTCGAGCAGGTGCGTGGCGAAGCTGTGCCGCAGCATATGCGGCGTGATGTTGCGGACGATCCCCGCGGCGCGGCAGCGTTTCTTGAGGCGTGTCCACAACGTCACCGCGGCGAAAGCCGTGCCGCGCGAGGTCAGGAACACATTGCCGGGTGACTTGTCCCTGACGAGATTTGGTCGACCGGCGGTGAGGTAGCGCTCGATCGCCTCGACGGCATGGCGCCCGACCGGCACCACGCGTTCCTTGTTGCCCTTGCCGATCACCTGAATGAACCCGGCATCGAGCCGGAGCTGTTCCATTCGCAGGCCGCGCAATTCAGCCAGTCGTAACCCGGAGGCGTAGCAGAGTTCGAGCATCGCGTGATCGCAGAGTGACGCAGGCGTGATTGGTGTGATCGGTTGCAGCAGTTGCTCGATCTCCGTGTGCGTCAACGCCTTGGGCAGGCGTTTCCATCGTCGAGGCAGGCTGAGGTTCTCAGCGTGGTTGGTGGGGAGAAATTCTTCCTGCACACAAAAACGGAAGAACGCCTTTAACGCGGCGATCTCTAGGTACAGGCTGGCGGTGCTGAGCTTGGCCGATTCGCTGCGGGGACGCCCCCGTTTTTTCGGCTCGTCCACAGGTTCAGGGTTGCTGTCTTCGCGCTGATGCTGCAGGTAGCTAAGCAGGTGGGTAAGTGTGACCTCGTTCCAGCGCTCGATCGACTCGCCCTTGGCCCAGTCGGCAAACCGGTTGAGGATATTGCAGTAGGCTTTCTGTGTGTGCTCGGACTGCCCCCGCTCGTGGCGGAGGTACTGCCCGAATTCTTCAATCAAAACCTGCATCTCGCGGCGGCGATGCTAGGGCGATTTTGGCTTTGCGGTCAACGAGCGGGAACGTATCATCCGCCGACGTTGCTTAGCCGAATTTTCATTTTAATTGCTGCCATCGCGCTGGGTGTGCCGTTGGCCGAGGCGTGTCGTTACTCGGTAAGGGATGTCGGTTTTGCGGATCTGGGCAATGAACGATACACGCTCCGTTTTTATGTCGATGACCCGGAAAAGCCGGAGGCGGCAGGCGCGCTTGGCCAAGCAGCGCGGACGTTGCTGGGTGATTCCAACGTGATTTTTGAGGTGGCCAAGCGCGAGCCGGGCCGCGAGGGGCTGGTGCTGGTTTCGCCGGATGGCAAACGGTCGCACTCCATCGCTTGGCCAGGCACGGAGGCCGGAGCCGGCGAACCGGAGTGGGATGTGGCCCAGTCCATCATCGCCTCGCCAACGCGCGATGCCCTGTTGGAAAAACTCATTCCCGCCTATGCGGTGGTGCTGCTGGTGGACGGCACGGATGCCGCGCAAACCAAGCGCGCCCACACCGCCTCAGTCGAGGCCATCGCGGAGATTACCAAGCTGATGCCGGAGATGCCAAAGCCGGTGGAGCATCCGCCGGTTGTGGTGCGCCTGCCGGTTGATCGCATGGCGGAGGAGACCATTTTGCTGTGGAGCCTCGGTTTGGACACGAGCCCGACGCCGGAGCCGCAGGCGGTGGTGGTGATGGGGCGCGGCCGCCGCGTGGGCGAGTCGATGCGTGGCGGGTTGATCACCCGGACGGCGCTGCAGGAGGCGATGGCGGTGGTGGGACAGGATTGCGAGTGCGGCCTCGACCGTGTGTGGATGCAGGGCGAACGATTTCCGCTCGCGTGGGGTCGCGCGGAAAAACAGGCCGCCTTTGCCGAGCTGGGTTTCGATCCCGACAACCCGAAGGTGAAAGCCGAGATCAGCCGCATCATCGCCCGTGGCCCGAACTCCCGGCCAAGCGGCAAACCGCAGTCAGCCTCGGATAATTTTGACCAACTCGCGCTGGGTTACAGCGAAGAGATCATCGGCATCGAGGATCCGATGGAAGAGATCGCGATGGTCACGAGCGAACCGCAAGCCTTGACCCCGCAGCCCGCACCCGCGCCGACTGCAAAAAAAGACGAGCCGGTTGTCGAGGAGCCGTCCGGCTCGAACCCGCTTGCGTGGATGGTGGCGTTGATCGCCGTGGTGGCGCTTGGCGGCGGTGGGATCGTCCTGTTGCGGAGGGGAAGCTGAGTGTCGCCCTGGTCACAAATCATCCGTGAGATCGCCTTCCGCAAATGGAATGCGCTTTTGATGTTCATCGGGCTGGCGGCGGTGGCGGCGACGATCAGCATGGGCAAGTTGATCGCCGAGGCGGACGAACGCGAAACGCGACGGGTCACTCGTGACATGGGATTCAACCTCCGCATCATCCCGGCGGAGACCGACCTCGGGCAGTTTTATCGTGACGGTTATTCGAGGCGGATGATGGATGCCTCGATGCTTGACCGGCTCGCGACCAGTCTGACCAACAACGTGGAGTTCAACCATCTCGTCGGCACACTTCGGCATGAGTACACGATCAACGGCGAGACGATGATGCTCGTCGGTCTCTCGGAAACCTACGTCGCGCCCGGGCAGGGCAAGAAGCCGATGGGATTCAAGATCAAGCCCAGCACGGTTCACGTCGGCTCCGAGATCGCGCGGGCGTTGAATAAAAAGAAGGGAGACAAATTCCACGTCGGCACCGCCACGTACGAGATCGTCAACGATGCGATCGAGACCGGCACGCAGGACGACATTACGGTGTTCATGCGACTGGAGGACGCGCAGGCGACGATGCGACTGGCCGGAAAGATCAACGAGATCGAGGCGATCGATTGCCTTTGTCTTACGGCGGATCAGGATCCGTTATCAATCCTGCGCAAGACAATCGGCGAGATTTTGCCTGGGGTACAGGTGGTGCAAAAGCGGGTGCAGGCTGATGCCCGGGCCAAGCAGCGCCAGACCCGTGAGCGGGTAAACCAATTTGTCCTGCCAACCGTGCTGCTGATCGGGGCGCTCTGGGTGGCGGTGCTGTTTGTCATTAACGTCCGCGATCGGCGGCAGGAGATCGGCGTGCTCCGGGCGCTTGGCAAGCGCGGCGGCCAGATCGCTGGCCTGTTTCTTGGCAAGGCGATTCTGATTGGCCTGGCGTCGTCGGTGGCAGGGGCACTGCTCGGCACATGGCTGGGACTGCAGTTTGGGCCGGAACTGTTCCCGGTAACGAAGAACGCCATCAAGCCAAACTGGAATCTTGTCAGCCAGTTGGCGGTGGCCATGCCGGTGTTTGCCGCGCTGGTCGCCTTCATCCCCACCACACTCGCGGTGTCACAGGACCCTGCGGCCACGCTTAGGGAGGATTGACCATGATTCACTGCAGCGAACTCACCAAGACATTCCGCCGCAACGGCTCCGAGGTCGTCAGCCTAGACCGCGTGTCGCTGGAGATCGGGGCCGGTGAGTTCGTGGTCGTGCGCGGGCCAAGCGGTTCCGGCAAAACCACGCTGCTCCTGTCGATCGGGGGCATGCAACAGCCAAGCGCCGGCACGGTGACGCTGGATGGCGAGAATCTTTACGCGATGTCCTCCGCTGGGCGGGCCCGTACCCGGGCGGACAAGGTGGGCTTCGTTTTTCAAATGTTTCATCTCGTGCCGTATCTGAGCCTGCTGGAAAATATTTTGCTGGCCGCTCCCGCTTGGCCAAACACGGAGGCACGCATCCGGGCGAACGAGTTGCTCGAGCAGTTCGGCTTGGCCAAGCGCGCCACGCATCGGCCGGATGAACTGAGCGCGGGGGAACGCCAGCGTTTGGCAGTGGCTCGGGCGATGTTGAACCGCCCCGGCGTGCTCTTGGCCGACGAACCGACCGGCAACCTCGACCCGGAAAACGCCGCCAGCGTAATCGGCCATTTTACGGAATTCCACAAGGCGGGTGGGACGGTTGTGTTGGTGACGCATGGCACAGCGGCCGACTCGGTCGCCAGCCGCGTGATTCGACTTGAGCAGGGTCGGTTGGCTGGGGACTGAATGGTTGTTCGTGGGAATCCTGGTTGTTAGTCTCCCTGCATGGACACGGCGATGGCAGCCCTAATCGGCCTGGCGCTCAGCGCGACCTGCGGGTTTCGCGTGTTCGTGCCGTTGCTGGCGGTCTGCATTGCCACTCGTGCCGAGAAGGCGGAGGGCGAAACCTACGTGCAACTGGCTGAGAATTTCAGCTGGCTCGCGAGCGACCCGGCGTTTGTTGTTTTTCTTGTGGCTGCGATTGTTGAAATCGCCGGCTACTACCTCCCGATCATCGACAACTTTCTCGACACCCTCGCCACCCCGGCCGCGATGGTGGCCGGCGCACTCATCACGGCGGCATTCCTCGTTGACATGGAGCCGTGGCTGCAGTGGGTGCTGGGCGTGGTCGCCGGGGGTGGTACGGCCGGGGCTGTGCAGGCGACCACGGTTGTGGCCCGGGCGGCGTCCACCGTCACCACCGGCGGGCTGGGCAATCCGGTGGTGGCCACGGTCGAGACCGGCTACTCGTTTTTGGGATCGCTGCTCGCGGTGGTGATCGCGCCCCTCGCGCTGGCCGTCTCGGTGCTGTTGATTTGTGCCGGGGTGTTTATCTGGATTCGCCGCCGAAGAAGGGCCGCCACGGAGACACGAAGATGACACGGTCATTCATAATAATCGCTTTTGTCGTGATGACCCTCGCCGACGCCGGGAAGGCTCGGGCGGCGGAAGGGCATTGGGCGTTTCAGCCGGTGAAGCGGCCTGCCGTGCCGGTCATCGACTCCGCCTGGCCAAGCAGTGACATCGACCGTTTTGTGTTGGCCAAGCTGCGCGAAAAAAAAATGCAGCCGGCAAAGCGGGCGGATCGGCGTACGTTGATCCGCCGATTGTCATTCGACCTCACCGGCCTGCCGCCATCGCCGGGGGAGGTTGAAGCGTTCGTCAACAGCACCTCGCCCGATGCCTACCGCGAGTTGGTCGATCGGCTGCTTGCCTCGCCTCGGTTTGGCGAGCGCTGGGCGCGGCACTGGCTGGATGTGGCCCGCTATGCCGACACCAAGGGCTATCTCGCCGGCAATCAGGCGAGGCTATTCACCCACTCGTACACTTACCGGGATTACGTCATCGACGCCTTCAACAACGACCTGCCGTTTGACCGTTTTTTGATCGAGCAACTGGCTGCCGATCGGCTTGAGTTGGGCGAAGACAAACGGCCGCTGGCGGCGATGGGGTTCCTCACGCTGGGCCGTCGTTTTTTGAACAATCCGCACGACATCATCGACGACCGCATCGACGTGGTGACCCGCGGCATGATGGGGTTGACCGTCAGTTGTGCGCGGTGCCACGACCACAAATACGACCCGGTACCCACCGCAGACTATTACTCGTTGTACGGCGTGTTTGCCAGCAGCCACGAGCCGAAGGATAAACCGTTCATCAGTGACTCGATCGATCCCGTTCAGCGTGCGTCGTTTGAAAAGGAGCGCAAACGCCGCGAAGACAGCCTGAAGAATTACGAAAAGGAACAGTACGCGCGCATCCGCAAACAGGTGAAGCGCCAGACCGGCGACTACATTTGGGCGGCGCATCGAGCGACCGGTGTCGAGGCAGGCAAGATCGACGAACTCGCACGCAAATCCAAGCTCGACCCGGATGTGACCCGGCGCTGGATGAGCCACTTGGCCAAGCGCCGCGAGTCGGCCGACCCGGTGTTCGCCGTCTGGTTCGTTCTGGCCAAGCTGGATGAAAAATCGTTCGCCACAGAGGCCAAGCGCGTACTTGCGGAGGAGCGCCTGGCCAAGGCATCCGAGGCGGTGCGGCAGACGCTTGGCCAGGCGGAGACGCTTGAGGCTGCGGCCAAGGCGCTTGGCAAACTTTGTTTCGAGGCTGACGAAAAACAGCCAATGCTGCGGGAGGTGGTCTACTCCGACGCGTCACCGGCCAAGCTTTCCGACGGGGATGTGTGGCGAATCATGGAGGTCGCCGGCAAGGAGGGCATCCGCTCGCGCCGCCGCCGGTTCGACGAGGTCGAGGGCGAGCATCCAGGCGCGCCCAACCGCGCGATGGTGCTGCTCGACAAGTCGTCCCCTGGCGATGCCCATGTTTTCCTTCGTGGCAATCCCGGATCGCGCGGGGCTAAGGTGCCGCGTCGTTTTTTACAGGTGCTCTCCCGTGGCGAACGCAAGCCGTTTGCCGATGGCAGCGGACGGTTGGAGATGGCACGGGCCATCGCTTCGCCGGACAATCCGCTGACCGCACGAGTCATGGTCAACCGGATTTGGCTGCAGTTGTTCGGACAGGGGTTGGTGAAAACACCGAGCGACTTCGGCGTCCGTGCCGAGCTGCCGTCACACCCGAAACTACTCGATCACTTGGCTGCGGAATTTGTCGCGAATGGCTGGTCTATGAAGCAGTTCATCCGCTCCATTGTGCTGTCGACCACCTACCAACAGGGCGAGACCGCTCACGCGGAGTACGCCGAGCGAGATCCGTCGAACCGGTTGCTTTGGCAGATGAACCGTCGCCGACTCGATCTTGAGTCGATGCGCGACTCCGTGCTGGCGGTTGCCGGAAACTTGGACCTCAAGCAGAGCGGTCGCTCGGAAAAAATCGAGAACAAATCCAACGCCAACCGCCGGACGATCTACGGCTTTATCGACCGCCAAAACCTGCCGAGCCTGTTTCGGACATTTGACTTCGCCGGGCCGGACACGACCTGCGGCCGCCGCTTCACCACGACGATTCCGCAGCAGCCGTTGTATCTGCTGAACAGCCCGTTCATCGAGGCGCAGGCCAAGCGGCTGGTGGAGTCGGTGCAGGCGCTAAAGGGGGAGGAACGAATCCGGGCGATTTTCCGCCAGACTTATCAGCGCGATCCGAAGGATTGGGAGCTGGATTTAGCGGAACTTTTCGTCGACCAATTTGTCCCGTACGCGGCCGCCTGGGATCGCCTCGCCCAGGCGCTTCTGGTCTCCAATGAAATGATGTTCATTGACTGATCGATCATGAAGAAATTGGCGCGCACTGAGATTCCGCGAAAGGCAATCTACCGGTTGTCGGTCTACTCGCGTTGTCTGCATCGACTGGAAAACAACGGTATCCACACCGTCTCAAGTGAGGTTTTGGCCAAGGCCGCCGGGGTGAAATCGACGCAACTGCGGAAGGATCTGACCTACTTCGGTCAGTTCGGCACGCGCGGCCTGGGCTACGATGTGAAGCAGTTGATCGAGATGATCTCGGAGTTACTCGGGACAAAGAGTCTGCAGCCGGTGGTCATCGTCGGCGTGGGTAACCTCGGGCGCGCGCTGTTGAGCTATCGCGGCTTTGAGCGAGAGGGGTTTGAGATCGTCGGAGCGTTTGACGCGAAGCCAGGCCAATACCTGACCGCAGAGATACCGATGGAGGTGCAGCCGATGAACGAATTGGAGGACGTAATCAACAAGCATGTTGTCAAGATGGCAGTGCTCTGTGTGCCGCCGACCGCCGCACAGGAGGTGGCCAACCAGTTGATCGGGCTGGGTGTGGTGGCGCTGTTAAACTTCGCGCCCATCGTCCTTTCCGTACCGGACGAGATCACCGTGAACAACGTGAACCTCGCGATGGAACTGGAAAACCTGAGCTACTTCATCAACGAGTAGCGCTTGGCCAAGCGCTTGGCTAGGGGGACGAGCCTGCGAGTCCGTAGTGTGACTTAACCGAACGGATCAGTTTTCGTCCGCTTTTTTCTCCTGCGGTTTGGGGACGCGGAGGTTGATGTGCAGGTCGCGCAGTTGCTTGGCCTCGGCGGAGCCGGGGGAGTCGCTCATTAGGTCGGTGCCTTTGGCGGTCTTCGGGAAGGCGATCACTTCGCGGATGCTCTCGGAGTTGCAAAGCATGGCGATGAGCCGGTCGAAGCCAAGCGCGATACCGCCGTGCGGTGGGGCGCCGTAGCGGAACGCCTCGAGCATGTAGCCGAATCTTTCCTGCGCCACGTCGGGCGGAATCTGCAGTACCTCCTCGAATATCGTCTTCTGCACGTCGCGGTTGTGAATACGAATGGAGCCGCCGCCGAGTTCGACGCCGTTGACGACGATGTCGTAGTGCTGGCCGCGGACGGCCTTCGGGTCGCTGGTGAGTTTCGGGACGTCCTCCTCGACAGGTGAGGTGAACGGGTGATGGCCGGAGTACCAGCGGTTCATCTCCTTGTCGAACATCAGTAACGGAAAGTCGACCACCCAGAGGAAATTGAACTGGTCGGTCGGGATGGTCATCTTGCCCATCTCGGAAAGTTTTTCGGCGCAGTAGAGTCGGATTTTGCCGAGGATTTCGCAGGCGTTGAGCCATTCGTCGGCGGCGAACAGGATAAGATCGCCCTCCTCGATGCCCATTTTTTCCTGCAGGGCAGCCTTCTCGGCGTCACTGAAAAATTTGACGATCGGCGATTTCCACTCGCCGTTCTCGACCTTGATGTAGGCCAGGCCCTTGGCACCAAAGCCCTTGGCATAGTCGGTCATGGTTTCCATCTGGCCCTGGGTGACACAGGCGAAGCCCTTCGCGTTGAGTACCTTGACCACGCCGCCCTTGGACACCACGCCGCTGAAGACCTTGAATTCGCTCGAGGCGAAGTCCTCGGTCATGTCGACGATCTCCATGTCGAACCGGGTGTCCGGCTTGTCGATGCCCCAGCGGTTCATCACTTCCTCGAACGGGATGCGCGGGAACGGGGTCAGGACGTCGATGTCGAGCGCGGTTTTCCAGACGCGCTTCAGCAGGCCCTCGATAAGGTTGTAAATATCCTCCCGCTCGATGAACGACATCTCGATGTCGACCTGAGTGAACTCAGGCTGGCGATCGGCCCGCAAATCCTCGTCGCGATAACAGCGGGCGAGCTGAAAGTATTTGTCCACCCCGGCACACATGAGGATCTGCTTGTACTGCTGCGGCGACTGGGGCAGGGCGTAAAACTGACCGGCGTGGATTCGGCTGGGGACGAGGAATTCCCGCGCGCCCTCCGGCGTGCTCTTGAACAGGGTCGGCGTCTCGATTTCGAGGAAGCCCTGTTCCTCCATGAACACCCGCGTGGCGGTGGCGACCCTGCTGCGCAGACGCATGTTGTGGATCATCTCCGGTCGACGCAGGTCGAGGTAGCGATGCTTGAGGCGCAACTCCTCGTTCACCTTGGCCGCGACCTCGGGGTCGTCGATGGTGAACGGCAGCACGTCGGCGTGGTTGAGCACTTCCAGTTTGTCGGCCAACACCTCGACCAGGCCTGTGTCGATCTTTTCGTTCTTTGTGCCGTCCGGGCGCACGCGCACCTTGCCGGTGACGCTGATGACGCTCTCGCTGTGGAGCCGGGAGGCAGTCTCGAACAGGTCGGCAGGGAGATCGCTGGGATCAAATACCGCTTGCGTGCGGCCCTCGCGATCGCGGACGTCGATGAACACCACCCCGCCAAGGTCGCGGTTGGAGTGTACCCAGCCATTGAGGGTAATGACCTGACCGACGTGTTCTTCCCGTAATTCGTTGCAGTGATGCGTGCGCTTCATTCGCTGAAAAAATGCCCTTTTTTCCAAAAGGGCGGCGGATGTTGCCGGGAAAAAGCCCGGTTTTCAAAGTTTATTTGTCGAAATTAGAGGTTAAGCAGCTCGCGCTGCCAGGGGAGAATCCGGTCCCGTTCCTCCTCGTCCTCGAGCGACAGCTTGACTAGCGTGGAACGGCTGGCGATCAGAGTGGGGTCGATCTTCAATTCCACAGCCTGTTTGTCTCGCAACACCTTGAGTGATTCGTAAAACCGTTTTTCGCGGGCATTGATCCGTCGACGAACAACCCGTGGTGTGTCGGGATACTCCTTTGCGTCCAGTTCCAGCGCCTTGCCGACGGCCTCCCGGAGAGAGTTGAAACGGCGGTTCGACAGCTTGTGTGGCCATGTGGTTTTTTCGTCCGGCGAAATAACCGTATCCGCAAGGGCCACCAAGTCCTCGTGGCGGACGATGAAGTAGGGAGGCTTGTTCGCCTCGACGGCTTCGCGTTCGCGCCAATGCCACACCTCACGCAGGATGGCCAGGCTGCGCCGGTTGAGTTTGCTCGAGCCTTTCAATCGCCAAGCCTGGTCGAGATCCAGTTCACGGTCGGAGGCATGCTCCTGTATAAGGCGTTCGCAAATCTGCTGATGCCACGCCAGCCTGCCCTTGGCCTGCAGATCGTCGCGCAGCCGATCCGCGAGGCTGCGCAAGTGGCGACTGTCGTTCAGGGCGTAGTTTAACATCTTCTCGGTCAACGGCCGGCGCGTCCAGTTGGCCTTTTGCGATCCCTTGTCGAGGGTAATGCCGAGTAGTTTGGAGAGCAGGTCGTTCAGGCCGAATGCGGTAAAGCCAAGCAGCCGCGCTGCCCACATCGTGTCGAATATCGTCGTCGGCACAAACCTGGCTGCAGCGTACATCAACCGCAGGTCGTTGTCCGAGCCGTGCATGAGCAGTTCCTTCCCCTTGAGCGCTTTGAAAAGCGGCGCGACATCAAGCGAGGCGAGGGGGTCGATCAGCACATCCGTGCCGGGAAGGCTGATCTGCAATAGGCACAACTTTTCCGGATACGAGTGCAGGCTATCGGCTTCCGTGTCGAGGCCGACCCAGTCCGTTTTTCGTAATGCGGTTAAAAACTCCTTGAGCTGATCTTGGGTGTCAATCAAGTGCGGGGATTGTGTCACCGGAAAACAGATTGCCAAGGCCAAATCGATTTGGGCACGGCTTGACGTCGTGACGGGAAACGTTTTTTCTTTGTCGCCCTGATGAAAGTCGATATGACCAATCTCCCCAGGCAATTCATCGGTGTTGCGCTGGAAAACCCTAAAAAAACGGCTATTTTTTGGGGTGAAACGACCTATTCCTTTGGTCAGGCGCATGGCTTGGCCAAGCGCTTGGCCAAGCGGCTCCTCGAGGAGCACGGCCTCCAGTCCGGCGACCGCGTGGGGCTGTGGCTGAAGAACTGTCCCGAGTTCATTTTCTCCCTTTTAGGCATTCTGCTGGCTGAGGGCGTGGTGGTGTCGATCAACAGTTTCCTGACCCCGGACGAGGTCGGATTCATTCTGGCAGACTGCGAGGCCAAGGTTTTGATCAGCGAGGCCTCGATGGCCGAAGGCACGGCGAAGCTTCGCGAACGACTTCCGCAGCTCGACGTGATCGAGGTGGAGTCGCTTGGCCAAGCGGAACCGGAAGTGCCGAACGATTATTTTGCGCTTGGCCAAGCGCCGGAGGATCTGGCGCTGATCATTTACACCTCCGGCACCACCGGCAAACCCAAGGGCGCGATGCTCAGTCACCAAAACCTGATGTGCAACGTGGCCGCAGTGATGGAGGCGGTGGACATCAGGCCGGATGATCGCATGGCTGTGCTGCTGCCGATGTTTCACAGCTTCACGATGACTGTGGGGCTGCTGCTGCCGATGACACAGGGAGTGTCCATTATCGCCATCAAGTCACTTCATCCACCGAAAAATATTATCGCCGAGATCATGCAACATGTGGCGACCGTCATGCCCGCGATCCCGCAACTTTACCGGGCGCTGGTAAACGTTGACCTGCCGGCCGACCTGCCGCTGCGCGTCTGCCTGAGCGGTGCGGCACCGCTGCCAGTCGAGGTTTTGAACGCGTTCCGGGAACGGGTCGGGATTCCGTTGCTCGAGGGGTACGGCCTGAGCGAGACAAGCCCTGTCGCCTGTACGAACCCACTCCATGGCACACAGAAAGCCGGGTCCGTGGGTGTGCCGATTCGCGGGGTGGAGTTTCAAATCCGGAACGATGCAGGCGAAGTGCTGTCGGTGGGTGAACCGGGCGAAATCTGCATCAAGGGCCACAACATCATGATGGGTTACTGGAACAACCCGGAAGCCACCGCGGCCTCGATCAAGGATGGCTGGCTGTTGACCGGCGACATCGGCCGGCTCGATGAGGACGGATACATTTACATCACCGACCGGAAAAAAGACATGCTGTTGGTCAACGGCATAAACGTCTACCCGAGGGAAGTGGAGGAGGTGATCTACCAGTTCGACCGCATCAAGGAAGCCGCCGTCGTCGGGGTGAGCGACCCGCGGAAGGGCGAAATGGTCGTGGCCTGCGTGGCCCCGGTTGAGGGAAGTGAACTCGACGAAATCGCGCTGCTGGCATTTCTAAAAACCAAGCTGGCAGCCTACAAACTCCCCAGAAAAGTAATTAAAATGCAGGCACTCCCCCGCAACGCCACCGGAAAAATCCTCAAAACCAAGCTCCGAGAAATCGCCGCAGAGAGGATATCCAGCTAGGCTGAACTATTCGCGGACTGCGCTTGGTCTGGCGCTTGGTTTTCGGTCGATTTGTGTTCCCTCTCCAATGCCTCGAACTTTCGGCCGACAATTCTAACGCAGTAAAACCAGAGGGCGATGATGATACAGGTAAAGCCGCCGAGCAGTTGCAGGCCAAGCAGGCTGGTTTCGAGCTGGCCGGTCTCGTTGCGGGTGCTTAGGAAGATCGGGACGAGGAGGGCGATGAACAGCGCGGCCACCTTGCCCGTGCGCTGGACGAACACCTCGACAAATGCCCGTGCGACGTATTTCTCCTGCCGCGACAGCGGGTTGTACAGGGTCTCGCGACCGGTTTGGTTGACGGAGTAGGCGAAGGTGCTGTCGGAAATCTTCAGGAGGCTGCCCGCAATCAGGATCGGCGCGAGGATAAAAAAGAGCGAACTCAATGCAATGGACAGCGGCAGGGCCAGCAGGATCCAGTGTATACGATATTTGGGGAAATTGGCGGCGAAGATGCTGAAGCCAAGTTGGATGACCAGCGCGGCGACATTCCCGATCGCATATACGGTGCCGAAGTGACTACCAATCTCCTCCTTAGGCACAAACCGCTCGGTCATCGCCGTGAACTGGTAATCCAGCACCTCCGAAGTGACCTCATAAAAGCCAACGATCCCGGCGATGGCAATCAGGTAACGGGACTTGAAGACCAGCGACGCCCCCTCGATTGCGGCGTTGAACTTTTTCCTCGGGACATCGTTAGGGCTTCGTTTCAGTTCGTGATGTGGGATTGACCTGGCCAGGCATCCGGCGACAAATGCCAGCGCACAAATCACCACGCCGATGCCAATGATCATCTGCAGCCATTGCTGGTTGTTCATTTCCCAAAACCGGAAGTAGGTGCTGCCAACGGCACCGCCGGACACCGCCCCGAGCACGATGAAGCCGTATAGCTGCTTGGCATTTTTAAGGTCGACCGTGTCGTGCAGGAAGGAAAAGAAGGCAGCCAGCATGAGGCTGATGTACAGGTCGCCGAACCAGTAAAACAACCACACAGTTCTTTCGCTGAGTGCGGTTAATTGCTCCATCGAAAACTGAGTACGAAACCCCAACCACTTTTCAATCGTTGACTCTTGGTAACTAAAGCCCGGCTGGAGTATGAAATAAAATGTCATGGCGATGACCAGGCCCATGCAGCAATAGGTCAACCGCTGGCGCTTAGCCAAGCGGGTGATCAGGGTGAGGAACACCACCAGCAGGAAGGCAATCAACAGGTTCATCCCCTTGGCCAAGAGCTCGGCGCTGCTGCCGAGCATTTCCAGCGAGCCAAGCTTGAAGGTGGCTTCACCGTCGTATTGCCCGATGAACATGCTTTTCTTGAGCGGCTTGAGGATCCAGAAAATCGTCAGCACGAGGTTGATGTACAGGAACATCACCACCGTGAAGGCGATTTTTTTGCCGGTTGAAAAATGGGCGTTGGGCATCGA
>CETG01160577.1_pt1 | contig 14358 bp, 21 predicted proteins | sample 361471 | NCBI WGS metagenome assembly CETG01 (sample SAMEA2622696, study PRJEB7988) | marine metagenome | isolation source: saline water (ENVO:00002010), including | reverse complement strand
CATAACGATTAATTGAGTCAGAATAAATCTCTCATATTGAAAACGTCTTGTATCTCTACTTGAATCTTCCATAGCACTCCACCAACTAATATTTAGTTCGTATGGCTTATCCTCTCCATTGGATAGTCTTCTATGACTTACCAAACCACCTCTTTTTTCACAGTTAATTAATAGTTCTTTCAGTCTATTTTCACTCATTAACCCCTCCAAAGCTCTCAAACCAATACCATCATGAGATGCAGTAAAATTAAAAAGAGTTGTATTAGGAGGAAGATTAGGCCATTCACTTATCCAGCAATTCAAGATATCAGCTTTAGAAGCAATAACAGCTTCTAAAACTAGAGGAGGAAGAGGGAAGTTATAAGCCATATGGGCTTCATCTTCAGGTATGAGATAAGAAAGGTTTTCTTTCTGAGGTACATTAGTTTCAGTAATTAAAATTCCTTCAGTTGATAAGTTTGAAACAATTATTCTCAAGATTTTTACTATTAAGTGAGCTTTAGGCAAATGTAAGCAAGTTGTACCTGGTTCTTTCCAAATAAAGCCAACAGCATCTAATCTGAGCCAATTTATTCCATTATTGATATATAGGGTAAGTAAATTTAAAAACTCTAAAATCATTTTTGGATTTTGCCAATTCAAATCAACTTGATCAGGTCCAAATGTTGTCCAGACTTGCTTATAACCTTCACTTGTATTTATATTTGAGAACAAAGATGAACTTCTAGGCCTAATTACGTTTTTCCAATTTAGTTCTTGAGAAGGAGCGAAAACATTTGAAAGCCCAGGTTCTTGACTTTTAATAAATTGCTGAACCCATGGATGCGAAGAAGATACATGATTAAGCACCAAATCGGCCATTAATAGATATTTCTTAGATATGCGTTTTAAATCACTCCAATTTCCATATTTTTGATCTAGAGATTTATGACTTGAGACAGCAAATCCCCCATCACTTGTTGAACTAAGGAAAGGCAATATGTGAATAACTTTAGAAAGATCACTAAAGAATTTATCCAAAATTTGATTCAATGTAACTAAAGTTTTTTCTCCATTCTTTTGAACTGTGTCTGCGTATGTTATCAATACCGAATGAGATTGGTCCCAGGAAACTAATTTATTATCTTTATTATTTTTATTATTTTCTTTATTTTCTTCTTTTAAATTGAAATCATCCAAAATTTGCATCAATTGATAGAAAATAATATTAATTTCTTCGCTAGAATGATTAGTGTAAGTATCTTCCAATAATTTCCTAAGTTTAAGTCTATCTAAACTTCTCACTGAATCATTTGGCATTACTTTAAAAAACATCGAAGTTATTATCACTATTCTGCACATCAAATAGAAAATGGACTTTCAACAAGGGTTAATCACAACAATTCATGAATATGGCATTAGTAAAAATTTACTTAAAGAATTAAATACAAGATTAAAAAAAAGACCTACTGCAATATTAATTCCATGCCTTTATGAAGAATTTGAGAGACCAGCACTTAAAGATATTCGAGAAGTCCTTAAAAATCTTACTGGTCTAAATGAACTAGTTATTGCATTATCAGCAAAATCCTTTGAACAAGTAAAGTCTGCAAAAAGTTTCTTTAATTCGATGCCATTTCCTGTTCATTTGCAATGGACAAATTCACCCTTTGTTATAGAGTTATTAAAATCTCAAGAAAAAAATGGCCTAGAATTATTAGGAACACCTGGAAAGGGTTGGGCCGTTTGGCAAGGGATAGGTGTATCGACTAGAAGATCTGAAGTAGTGGCTTTATTTGATGCAGACATCAGAACATTTAGTCCTCTATATCCATCAAAGATGATTCTTCCTTTATTAGATGAGTCTTTTGGGATCTCATATGTAAAAGCGTTTTATAGCAGATTATCCCTAGAGACAAATGAACTCCAGGGGAGAGCTACCAGATTATTTGTAGGGCCACTACTTTCAAGTCTTGAACAACTGGTGGGGAATGGACCATTCCTACAATATCTTAAGTCTTTTCGTTACCCACTTGCGGGAGAATTTGCATTCACAAAAGATCTTGCTATGAATTTAAGAATTCCATGTGATTGGGGATTAGAGATAGGGCTTCTTACAGAAGTCTATAGAAATGTTAGGACCTCTAAAATTGCGCAAGTTGATCTAGGATTATTTGATCATAAGCATAAAGATATTGGAGAATCATCGAAAGAAGGTTTACAAAGAATGTGCACCGAAATCCTTTCAAGTATTTTGCGGGGACTAATGGAACATCAAGCTCATACTCTTACAAATACTCAGCTTTCTACATTAGAGGTTTTATACAAAAGGGTTGGAGAAGATAGGGTTAAACAATTTGGTCTTGATTCTGCTATAAATCAAATTCCCTATGATAGGCATGAAGAAGAACTTTCTGTACAGAAATTTGCAAAATTACTTAGACCTGCAACCCAAAATTTTCTAGCTAGTCCAGCGACACAACAACTTCCTAGTTGGTCAAGAGTATTATCTTGTGAGAATAGACTTCAAGAGGACCTAGCCATATCTGGTTCAAAAGATTTAAATTCAAATAAAAATGAAAAAGAATTAATAAATAATTTATGATAAAAAATCAAAATCCCTAGTTATATTTTTCTTATTGAGATAAATTCATTGAAGAGGTAATTATCTAATACCTATAAAAGTTATGAAAACATCCAAACTAATATTAGCTAGTGTAATTACATCAACTTTTGCTCTTATATTTTATTCATTAAAGGTAGGTATATTTAATACTAAAAGTTTTGACGATACTATTACTATTGGTATTTTACACTCATTATCTGGACATATGGCTATAACTGAGACTCCACTTGTAGACTCAGCAAAAATGGCAATTTCAGAAATAAATGCTTCAGGTGGCATTAAAGTAGGAGGTAAAAGTTATAAAGTAAAATATATTCTTGAGGATGGTGCTTCTGATTGGCCGACTTTTGCAGCTAAAGCCAAAAAGTTAATAATTCAGGACAAAGTATCAATAATATTTGGAGGTTGGACTACAGAAAGTAGGAAAGCTATGATCCCCATATTTGATAAGAATAATGCAATTTTATATTATCCAGCTTCATATGAAGGAGAAGAATGTACTAACAACATCTTTTACAGCGGGGCTACTCCAAATCAACAAATTTTACCAGCTAATGATTTTATGTTTAAACGTTCTCCTGCATCAGGAAAGCCTTTTTTTTTAGTAGGAGCTGACAACACTTTTACAAGGAATACAAATGAAATTACAAAAGCGCAAATCAACTCACTTGGTGGAGTAATTAAAGGAGAAAGGTATCTTCCGGTGAATAATACAGAAGTTGCTCCTATAGTTTTTAAAATAAAAAATGCTATGCCCGAGGGAGGAGTAATTATTAATAACCTTATTGATGATCAAAATATAACCTTTTTCAAACATCTTAAATCTGAAGGAATAACACCAGATAATAAATATTATGTTATGAGTTTTAAAATTACTGAAAAAGAAGTTTTAGACATTGGCACTGTATACCTTGAGAATCATTACGTTGCATTGAATTATATGATGTCTATAGACACATCAGAATCGAAAGAATTCTCTAAGAATTTTCAAAAAATATATGGGAAGCATAGGGTCGTAACAAACCCATTAGAGTCATCATATAACATGTTATTTTTATGGAAGAAAGCAGTTGAAGAGGCAAAGACATTTAATCATAAATCTGTTAAAGAAGCCCTTATAGGTCAAAGACATAATGCTCCTCAAGGGACTGTAGAAGTAATGTCAAACTATCACTTGGCACAAAATTTGCGTATTGGAAAAGTAAATTCTCAAGGGGGATTCAGTATCATTGAAGAGACGGGCAATATACCTCCAAAAGTATGGAGCCCCTATAAAACAAAATCAAAGGATGATATTTGTAAATGATTCCATTTATAGACCATATAAATATATTCTTATATATTTATATGAGAAATTAATTTAAAAAATTTTAATTAAAGAATTTTATAAATAGTAATTAACTTAAAATTAATAATAAAATAAACCTTGATTTTATTAATTTTCACATCTAATTAAATCAATACTGTTGGGATGATCATGTATGTATTTATTAAACTCCATTGCTAAAGTTCTTGCTTCATACGCATCAGATGCATAAAAACAATTTTCTAGTCTAATATTGTCATAATTTCTATAATAGACAGTATATGGCTTTAAATAAATTTTATTATTCTTAGTTCGTTTATTTAGAATATTCATTAATTAAGTTAAGACTATATTCTATAATTGCAATAAATTCTATTTCCAAGTAATAGGTTTTGTTGTTTTCAATATATTATAAAAAGTAAATATTTAATTTATTAACTATTTTTAATATATTTATTTGTTTTTTTTATTTGTTTTTTTTATTTGCTTTTTATTTCTACCCTCAATTAAAAAAACAAAATTTGAAAGTATTCTTCCAAAGACGGGATACCAAAACCTATCGTAAAAAAACTTTAACAATTTCTAAGCTGCAAAATAATTTTGTGGTTTTATATTTAAACGCTCAATATTTTTAAGATCCAAAGAATTAAATATATGTTGCATCAAGAGTAAATCCAACTCACTCTTTAAAAGATCCTGATCAGATTCTAAAAGATCGTCTACAAATAAATCAAAAGAATTAAAGTGAGAAGACATTATGAGAAAAAAACTGTTTATTAATTTAGCTGAGAAAATAAAAAAGTCAACTAAAATAAAAGAATAATATATTAACTAATTGAAAATTATGCTGTTAGGTAACCATAAATACATTAATTAATAGAGTTATTTTAATATCAATAAAATTATTGATTTTATAAAAGAATATGTAAAAGTAATAATAATTAATGATAAATTATGACCTTAATTTATAAGAAAAATTTAAACAAAGATAAAGAAATAGAACTAGAAAAAAATTTTTCTTTAATTATAAATAATGGGAAAAATGATATTATCAATAATAAATGGTTTAAAGGGAGTAGAAATAGAGGCTTAAGATAAACTAATCAATTTCTTTTTGTACATCTATTTTAAAATCTAAACGTACGATTAATCCCAATAAAATAAAAGTAATCCCTAAAATAATATTAAATGATAATTCCAAATCTTTTAATTATTCTAATTTACATTCTATACTAAATTATTTAAGTAAAGTTAATATAAGAATTTTTGTACATAAACTTCTTTAAAATAAAATACATAAGTAAAGTCAACCTTTATAGAATAAATTTATGGAAGAATTACTACAAAAAGATCTTGGATCTATCCTTCTTTCAGTTGCTATAATTTTAGGCTGGTTAGGAATAGGCTTTGTAATCTTAAGGGTAATAACATTATCAATTAAGAGAATACTTGAATCAGTTTTTAAAATATCTAAAAAGTAAATTAAAAAAACTATTAATATCTGAGCTATTTAATTCACACTTAATAAGTATGTCTATATATAATAATGTAAATTAAAAATATATGGAATTTTTAGATTTAGTTAAAAAAGGTTCAGTTGTTAAGGTAAACATAGATTCCTCAAAAGATAGGCTTAATCCCAAAACATTAAAAGCCATAAAGGAATCCCCCAAATGTATTGTCAATGACTTAAGGATCACTGATGGAAAAGGCATAGGTGTTGTTCTAGAATTAGCAAATGGAAAAAAAGAATGGTTCTTTGAAAATGAAGTTGAAATTATTGATGAACAAGGGAACATCTTAAAAAGAAATAAGCAAGAGGAAATTAACTTTTTAAATTTAAAATTTTTGGATAAATTTAATTATATTAAGAAGAACGATCCAAAAGAACTTGTAAATCCAATAAACTTTTTTTCATGGTTAATTTTTTCTTTTAAAGATATATTTTAAGTATTAAAATTTCTTACTAAATAAAAATAATTATACATGTTATTTTATAACTTGATTATTAAATTATGAATAATAATATAATTGAGGTAAAAAATTTATCAAAGTCATTTGAAGTTTCTTCAAAAGAACCTGGAATAAAAGGAACTATTAAACATTTTTTAAAAAGGAAAACAAAAGAAATTAAAGTAATTAAGAATATTAATTTCGAAATAGAAGAAGGAGAAATTATTGGTTTCTTAGGCGCTAATGGTGCGGGTAAAACTACGATCTTAAAAATGCTTTGTGGCCTTTTATATCCAAGTGAAGGGTATATCTCAGTATCTGGATATAGACCTTTCCAAAGGAAAAACGAATTCTTAAAAAGCATAACCTTAATAATGGGACAGAAGCAACAATTAATATGGGATCTACCACCTATTGATTCATTATATTTAAATGCTGCAATTTATGGAATAGATAAAGTCAAAGCAGAAAAAAGGATTAAGGATCTTTCAGAAATGCTTGAGATTAAAGATGAACTTTACTTACCTGTAAGGAAATTATCATTAGGGCAACGAATGAAAGCAGAACTATTAGCAGCATTAATTCATAATCCTAAGGTATTATTTTTAGATGAACCAACATTAGGTTTAGATATAAATGCTCAAGCAAACCTTAGACAATTTCTTAAACTTTATAACAAAGAAACGGGTGCAACTATACTATTAACGAGTCATTATATGAAAGACATAACTTACCTTTGTAAAAGGGTAATTTGTATTCATAAAGGCTGCATTCAGTATGATGGAAAGTTAAAAAAGTTATTAACTCAACTTACTCCAAATAAAGAATTATCAATCATTTGCAAGACAAAAAAAGACGTTATTAATTTAAGCAAAATAGGTTACAAAGTAAGGAATAATAACGGTAATGAAATAACGTTAATTATAAATAAAAAAGAAATAAAAGAAGCACTTAAAAAAATTATTAATACATTTGATATCGAAGATATCCATATTAATGAACCTCCAATAGATGAAATAGTTGGAAAAATATTAATTAATAAATTTTAGATATGTATAATTCATTTTTATATAAGATAACTACTTTATTAAAGATTCAATATTCAAATATGTTGGAATATAGAGCTGAAATAGCCTTATGGGCTATTTCAGGGATAATTCCCTTTTTCATGTTAAATATTTGGACACACAATAGTTTAAATGAATCTATAAACATAAATAATGTAATGATATCTAGATATTTTATAAGTGCATTTTTTGTAAGGCAGTTTTCAGTTGTTTGGGTTGTATTTACATTTGAAGAAGATATCTTACTTGGAAAGTTATCTCCTTACTTAATTCAACCTTTACATCCCTTCTTTAGATATTTTTCACAACATATTGCTGAACAATTAACTAGATTTCCATTTGCTTTATTTATTGCATTTATTTTTTTTATTTTAAATCCTGAATGTTTTTGGATTCCCAATATTGGGACGATAATAATTGCCTTTCTCGCTACATTTTTATCATTTTTAATACAATTTCTTATGCAATCGATAATTGCTACCTTATGCTTTTGGACTGAGAAAGCAAGTTCAATAGAAAAATTAATATTTATACCTACACTTTTTCTTTCTGGATTACTAGCTCCTGTTGAGTCATTTCCTAATTATGTGAAATCATGGATTTATCTAACTCCATTCCCATACTTAATAAATTTTCCAGCAAATGTATTATCAGGAAACATATCTAACTTAACTTCTGGTATTTTCATACAAATAATTTGGATGCTTTCATTTTTTTATATATTTACTAGGGCATGGAAGTCTGGTGCTAAAAAGTTCACTGCAATGGGATTATGAATATCAAAAAATATTCTAAAATATATTTTCTTTTCAATTACACATCTTTGGCTATTGAAATGGAATATAAGATCAACATACTTATAGATGTAATTACAGCTATTATTGGATTAATAGGCAGCATTTTTTTATTATCAATATTTTTTGCTAATTCAAGAAATATAGGGGGTTGGAGCTTTGAACAAGCTTTAATCATACAAAGTATTTATACAATTTTAAATGGAGTAACTAATTCATGGTTTAGTCCAAATTTAACTGAAATAGTAAAATATATAAGGGAAGGTACACTTGATTTTGTTCTAATTAAACCAATAGATAGTCAATTCTGGATTTCATGTAAAAGGATTTCTCCCTCTGGATTGATAGAAATAATACTTGGACTTACAGTTTTAGTTTGCTGTATATATATAAATAAGATTCCAATAAATATTTCTTTATTATTTTTGCTTACTCTCACTCTAGTTTGTGCTATTTCAATCTTATATAGCCTATGGTTCCTTATTTCTACAACAACTATTTGGTTTGTAAAAACTTGGAACGCAACAGAAGTTTTGCGTTCATTTTTATATATAGGAAGATTTCCATTGAATTCTTTTTCTTTTTCTTTAAGAATATTTTTTAGTACAGTAATACCAATTACCTTTATAACAACTATACCCTCAGAGTTAATACTTGGGATTGCACCAATTTGGAAGATAATACTAGAAGTATTTGTTTCTTATATTTTCATTACTTTCTCAAGGAGGTTTTGGAAATATGCCTTGAGGTTTTATACGTCTGCTTCTAGCTAAACTATTTAGAAATTTCTTTACACAAATCCCACATCTTTTGTTTACTTGTTTGATTTGTTAATTTAGATAGCTTATTAAAATTAAAAGAAGATTTTTCTACTAAAAATAGTTTACAAAGATATTCAATCTCAAAAAAATTTGAAATTTTTGATATGTGAAATGAAAGGCTAGTTAAAACTGAAATAAAAAAAAATAAACCAGACATAAATGCTATCGAGGTAAATCTACTAGAAATTATTTGATTATCAGTCTTTAATTCAAATCTCATTATTCCATAATAAATTTCGGACATTTAACTGCCGCTATGGCTATAGCTGTAACTTTAAAATTATCTGAGTCTTCAATTACTTTTTTGACTTTCAAAGGGCCATATTTATGACTAGCATCACTATAAGAAAGAAGTAAAGATTTATAATTATCGTGACCAAATTCTCTATATTCACAGAAATTACTACCAACAAAGTTTAATAGTGTTAATAAACTTAATTCAACCATAAAGAGAAAGTTACTTATAGTCCTCTATAAATATTACCGGTTTAAGTATTATATTCAAGATCATAAAGAATAAGCAAATAGAAATTTTAGTAAGTTTTTATAAAAGAAATTAGTTAAATAATTAGATAAATTGTCTTCAATCAATGACTTTCAATAAAAACATACTTATAGACACTACCTATAGTGCACCAAAGCTAATTTCCACCCACTATGGATGGGGGCTTGCATTATTGCTTAAATTGTTCTAAAAATAAGGTTCCCCATCACCTGGCTTTGCTTATGTAAAGCCTTTTTTTTGTTTGTTTATGATTTAGTTTTACTAAAATAAATTAAGAATTTTTTATAAAAAACCTTTAATCGATCTTAAAAACAAAGAAAAACCTATTAAAAGACAAACTGTAGTGAATGAATTCTTAATCAACTTATTTCCTTTAAGGTTCGATAAATGAGCTCCTACATAACCTCCTAAGAAAGAACCTAGCAATAAGATAGCTAATATATTTGTTTGAATACTGCCTATTTTAGTCAAGGCTAAGCCTCCGATAGCATTCCAAAAAATTCCAACTGTCAAAAAAGTTAAACTTATAGCACTTAAAAAATCCATCCCATATAGCTTCACAAGTAAAATTGTCACTAATAAGCCAGTTCCAGAAGAAATAGAACCATTAAGAACACCTATTACAAAAACAAACAAGTAAAATATTATTTTTAATTTATAATTTAATTTACGCCTAATTGAAAGCAATCCAAGATTAGGTGTAACAAAGGAATAAATTCCTATAAAAATCGAGAATATTGAAAGTAATAAATAAAGATAATCCTCCGATAAATAATTTACAAGTAATGTTCCCAATAACACCCCTGGTATACCGACAATTAATAGTTCCAAAGCGATAAAAGGCTCATTTTTAAGAGATCCTGAATTTCTTATTGTGCCGCCTATCCCAAGTGCGACTGTAGCTAACTTATGTGAGGCAAGTGCTTTATAGTAAGGAACTCCAAAAAGTAGTAAAGCGGGTAGTTGAATTAATCCTGCTCCTCCTCCTGCAATAGCAGAAAATAAATTCGAGAAGAATGATATTACAAATATAAGAAAATGTTCTAACAATGAAAAATAGTCATTTATTTGTAAGTTAATTAAAAGATTAGTAATCACAAAATAATATATACAAGACTAAAAGCATTGAATAAATATAATTCTAAATATGTAAATAATACCAGCATTTAAAATAAAAAAGCTGTTAAGATTTGGTAAATTTTAAGTTTATTAATGCATAAACAAGATGCTATTTATCTTGAACAATTATGTCCAAAAATAAATGATAAGAATTGGAGAGATTCACTCCATAAATTAACCAGAAATACTTGTATTTACTGTGGTCAAGTCTCTGAGTCCATAGATCATTTAATTCCACAATCTAAAGGTGGAGAAAGCATTACAAGTAACTGTGTTCCTTGTTGCTTATCATGTAATGGTAAAAAATCTGATAAAGAAGTTCTAGAATGGTATAGGAAACAAAGGTTTTATGATCCAAGAAGAGCAATGGCTATTAGAGCGTGGAATAATAATGAACTTAAACTAGCTTCACTTCTTTTAGAATATACAAAATAAGTTAATATGTTGGAGATGAATATAATATTATTTATTTAAGAAAATTAATTGATTAGTAATTATTAAGATAAAGAAAATTGCAATAAAATATTATTTAGATCAATAAACTTTTACTATTTATATTATTAATATTATAACTATTTATAAAGTCACTTTTCCACATAATCGGAGAATCTATAACCTTTCTCTCTGGAGATTTAACAGAAAATATTAATCCAAATATGAATAATATAGTTACAACTAAAATAATTAATACATTTTTATCTGAAATATTATTCATGATTTGTTTTAACCAGATAATTTTTTATTTGGAGTAGTTTTTTCGTTTATTTCTAGAAAATATTTTCTAAAATAACTAATTCCCTCTTTACCCGCAAGTCCAAAGTTCCAACCACATTTATTTATCACTTTTATTGCAATTTGATCAGCTAGTTTTTCTTTTTCAATCATCTTCTTTTTAGGATTTAATGAAAATGCAACAATATTTTCAGTTTTAATTATTGCTGATCTCATCGCCTCATCTTTAGAGAATCCACTTTCTATTGCTTTACAATATTTCCCTGAAAAATTATTTGATATTCTTGTTTGAAGACCTATAACATTTGGATCAGTATTTGGAGAGGCAAGAACATTTAATGGATTAATAACTGAAAATGTCAATAAATATATTAAAGTGAATAGTCTAATCAATTGATCTAAATATATATTTCTCATAATAATTACAAAAATTAATATTTTTTAATTTCAATTTATTAATTAATACCATTTTATGTATAGAAAGAATAATATTATTTAGAAATATTTATATAGAAATTTTAAATATGTATTCAATTTTTATTACTTTACTATTTTTCCCTGAATGGACAAATGGACTACCGCCAGACTTCTTACTACTCCATTTTTTCTTTGGTGCAATTTTTATTCCTTTTATAATGATTAATCGAAAGGCTAGAAAATTTGATAGGGAGAATCCACAAAGTATGTCTGATGGATATAAAGATTTTAATAAATCAATTTACTATGGATATGAAGACATTCAATAAGATAATAAACTTAAAATATTTAAGTTAACTATTCCCACTCAAAAAATAGATGCATAAAAATATAGATGTTAATATTTTTAGCCCAACAGCACCGTTGGGAGTATTAATAATATTTTGTGGTCTAATTTTTAGCGGAATAATTTTTTACGTTATATATGCTGTTAGTACTAATAAAGAATCTATCGAAGATAAGAAAATGAGAGTTAAGAAGAATGACCTGCAACAGGAAAAAATAAAAAGACTGTTTCCTAAGAGAAAATAGATCTTATTAACTTACTTTTAGATAGATATTTATTAGCTGAAAATATTAATTGATCTAAGGGATCAATAAACATTTTTTGAATTTCAATAAGTTTAAATTTAATTTATATATACTATCAAGCCTTTTTAGGGTGTGTGAAAAAATAAAATAATATTTCCAATAATTTTGGATGAATTATTAAAATTTTGAATTAATTTCTTAAAATTAATTTTTTTTGTGTTTCATAAATGTTAAAACAAGATAGATTAAATTTATTATGTGATCGTATCAAAACTATTTATATATTTAGCAAGTGGAGAATTAAATGGTGATGGGTTTTGGATTATTGATACCACATCAAATGAATTACCCTTAATTGAAAATAAATATCTTCTTGATTGTCATAGAAAAGAGTTGATAGGGGAAGAATCAGCTAAAGAAATTAAATTTGCAATAAATTTAAATATAAATAATATAAATAAGGAACTAATTAAACAAGGTTACAATATAGAAAGACCAATAAAAGGAATTTCATTTAGTTATCCATTAGATTTACTTGAAAATATATTTGATTTTTGGTTTGAAGCCTATAAAGATCCTTTAGTCTGGGAAACATGCTTAGGTCTACTAAAAATGAAGCAAAGATTACCACTAACATCTTTAATTATGAGCAATGGCATAAAAGGTAATGCAAAAGAATGGGCACCAAAAATAGAAAGTCTACACAATTATAGACCTGATTCTATTAATATTAAAGATATTAAAAAACCTATGTGGAAGTGATCAAAAAGCTTATTTTATAATAATGTTTTTCAAAATTCTTTCACCAATTAATTATTTCCATAAAATAATAAAAAAGAACATAAGTAAATGAAAAATCCCTACTCATTTAATGAAGAACAGATGAATGGAATAGTAGAAGATACATATAAAAAAATAATTATTGAATGTAATAATTTAATAAAAGAAACAAATTGTCCCAACGAACAATTATTGGCACTTTTAAGTCTTATAGCATCAAATTATTCTCAAATTGATAATAAAGGAAGAAATAGTGTTTAGATTCTTTAATTAATTTTGCTATATTTTGATGAATCTATTGAAAAAATATAACCTAAATTTGTCATTTACTCTTTTTCTATAATTTCAAAGTATTTAATACGTTTTTTATAATAATTTATTAATAATACATGTCTAAATATTAATTAAATCAGGATTAATATTTATATTAAAAGTTGAAGATAAAAACAAAAAGTATAGGTAACTATAAATATTAAACAATTATTTTAAATCTTTGATGTTTATATAGGAAATTAATAGCTTAATAGTCAAATAAAATTTAGGGAATAACTTAAATGAAAAGAAAATTAATAAAGTTTTTTTATAGTATAAATAAAAAAGCAGAATTAACGATGCGTAGTGCTATAATATATTTTTATTTTAATTAAATTTTGACTCAAGTTACTGTTGGTGAAAATGAAGGTATTGAATCAGCTCTTAGAAGATTTAAGAGACAAGTATCTAAGGCAGGCATTTTCGCTGACTTGAAAAGACTGAGGCATCATGAAACACCTATTGAGAAATACAAAAGGAAATTGCAACAAAGAAGAAAAGCTAGAAGAAGATAGAGTAAACTCTTTTCAAAATTAAATTAATTTTGCACTTGAAAAAATTTCTTAAGAAGCTTAAATGGATTAGATATTACATTAATTTTGTATAAGAAATCTGAAAAAGTTTGTAAGTGTATTCATTGCACAAAAAAAGTTCTTCAAATCAATAACTCTCAAGTTTACTGGAAAAATCTAAAGTTAAAAAATTATTTTTGACTCCTTAATTTTTTAACAAGGTTAATTCCTACACCCTGAACAGATAATAATTCCTCATCTGTAGCAGAAATAATTTGATTTGTTGTTTTAAAGCCTGCATCATAAAATGCTTTTGCACTTTTAGCCCCAATACCAGGTAAGGATTTAAAACTTTCTACTATCTTCTTAGCATCTTGTTTCTTAGACTTAGATGTTTTAGTGGTTTTTGAGGTTTTAGCCTTTTTTGTTGCCTTTGCAACCTTTTTGGTTTTTGGTTTCTCAGTTGATGTTTTTTTGCCGAGAATTGATTTTAATTTATTGAAAATTTTTGAAAACATTTATTCAAATAAGTAATTAATAAATTCTTATATTCATATAATCTAAATTATTAGTATACTAATAATCATTATTTAGAATAGAAGATATTTATTTATTTACATTTATATAAAGACACATTTTCAAATATGATGCAAGTTAAGAATGGAAAATTTCTTGAAGAAATATATTTAATATTAATTTATTATTATTAGTAGACAAATCTAATTTTTTAAATTTTTATACTAAAAAAGTTTATTGCTTTATAATTCGAATTTATATAATATTTTCAATATATAAAATTATTTTCATTCATAATAAATAGCTCTAATTGTATTTTAAATAAATA
>CETG01158231.1_pt1 | contig 14395 bp, 19 predicted proteins | sample 361471 | NCBI WGS metagenome assembly CETG01 (sample SAMEA2622696, study PRJEB7988) | marine metagenome | isolation source: saline water (ENVO:00002010), including | reverse complement strand
AGGATAGGTTACAGTTTGGCGGTGCTAGACCTAACCTCTTTGAAGTTAAAATGGTATTCCCTAATGTCGATATCTTTGACGGTAGGGAAGAAGAGTACAGAATGATGATTAAAGGTGCTCAGTTACCAGCATCTAACATCGCTGAAGTTGTAGTACCTTTCAGAGGAAGACAACTCAAGGTTGCTGGTGATCGTAGATTCGATCCTTGGACAATTACAGTACTTAATGACGCTGACTTCAAACTAAGAGAAGCATTTGAGCGTTGGGCTAACTACATCATCAAGGTATCTGACGGATCTGGTACAATCAATCCATCTGACTACTTTGCTGAGTGGGAAGTATACCAGTTAGGTCGTGCAAACACAGACCTTAATGTGACTGGAGACAAGAACCCTGCTAATCTTCCTATCCTTCGTGGATATAAGATGTGGGGATGCTGGCCTTCTATCGTTTCTGCTATGGAGTTATCATATGATACTCAGGATACTATAGAAGAGTTCCAAGTCACCATGCAAGTCCAGTACTGGGAAGCATATGACAAGGATAACAGCGATTCTGTGGTATAATAAATATCACAAAGGGTAATATGAATGGCTAAACTTTTTGGTTTTTCAATTGATGATGAAGAAAAGAAGTCGAAATCGGTAGTCAGTCCTGTTCCTCCTAATCAAGAGGACGGTGCTGACTATTATTTGACTTCTGGTTTTTATGGCCAGTACGTAGACATCGAAGGTGTCTTCCGTACAGAGTTTGATATTATCAAGAAGTATAGAAATATGGCATTACACCCTGAGTGTGATACTGCCATTGAGCATGTTGTTAATGAAGCTATTGTATCAGATCTGAATGATAGTCCTGTAGAAATAGATTTAGATAATTTAAAAACAGGTACGAGTCTAAAGAAAGTTATAAGGGAAGAGTTTAAATACATCAAAGACCTCCTACACTTTGATAAAAAATCCCATGAGATCTTTAGAAACTGGTATGTAGATGGTAGACTTTACTACCATAAAGTAATTGACTTAGAGAAACCTGATGAAGGTTTGAAAGAAGTAAGACATATTGATGCATTAAAACTTAAGTTAATGAGGATCAAGCCTAAACCCACACGTGGGCAACCTATGGCTCCTCTTGAAGACCAGATAATGAAGGTTGGTAAGGACGCTGAGATATCAGAATTCTACACATACTACCCACAAGGCACTGCTCAAAAGTATGGATCTATAGCAGGTAAGGGTATTAAGATTGCAAAGGATTCTATATGTCATATATCATCTGGTCTAGTTGATCGTAACAGACACATTGGTCTCTCTTATCTCCATAAGGCAATCAAAGGTCTAAACCAGTTGAGAATGATTGAAGACTCATTGGTTATCTACAGACTATCAAGAGCACCCGAAAGAAGAATATTCTATATTGATGTTGGTAATTTACCTAAGATTAAAGCAGAGCAATACCTAAGAGATGTGATGTCTCGCTATAGAAACAAGTTGGTATACGATGCTAACACTGGTGAGATCAAGGATGATAAGAAGTATATGGCAATGCTAGAGGACTTCTGGTTACCACGTAGAGAAGGAGGAAGAGGAACAGAGATATCTACTTTACCTGGTGGTCAGAACTTAGGAGAACTAGCAGATATAGAATACTTCCAGAAGAAACTATATCGTGCATTGAACGTACCAGATAGTAGAGTTGCAGATGATCAAGGATTTAATCTAGGTAGATCATCAGAAATCTTAAGAGACGAGTTGATGTTCTCTAAGTTTGTTGGCAGACTACGTAAACGATTTAGTGCATTATTCTTAGATCTACTTAAGACTCAGTTGATCCTCAAGAACATCGTTACCCCAGAAGACTGGGAAGAGATGGCAGAGCATATACAATTCGATTACTTATATGATAATCACTTTGCAGAACTAAAAGAAACGGAGTTGATGAATGAAAGACTCAATGTTATGGTACAAATAGAACCTTATATCGGAACCTACTATTCAAGAGACTATGTTAAACGCAAGATTCTCCGTCAAACGGATGAAGAGATCATTGAGATGGAATCTGAGATGGATAAAGAAAACGAGGCGGGCGTTGGTGTACCGTTGGAAACTCAGAATATGATTCTACAGGGTCAAATGGAAACAGACCCAGGAATGGCTCCTAATTTACCACAGTCAAAGACTACAGCAATGGGACAAACTCCTAAGAATCCAGAGGTAAGTAAGGCTAAGACAGGGTTAGATATTAAAAAAGCAAAGATATAAGCTAAATATATAATATACACTTCAATAGTATATTATGGAATCTGCCGACATAGTAGATATGATTGCGACTGGTACTCCTTCATCGGAGGTATCAGATGCAATTAAGGATCTGCTGTATGTAAAAAGCAGTGCGAAGGTTGATGCTATGAAACCTTCTGCTGCTCAATCGCTGTTTGATGCCGAACCTGAAGTTGAAGAAGAACCAACGGAAACAGAAGAATGAGTGCATCTCAGCCATTAAAATTAGTATCTGATGTTGGGTCAGTATCCTCTGCAAATGCTACATCTGCTGTATCATCTGCTCAGATAGTTCGATCTGGTGTCGTACATGTAACTGCTAGTTCTGATAAGGCTGGTGGTTCTATCGCAGCATGTAATACTTCCACCCAAACTGGTGTAGGTAGCATGTTTGTAGATAAGGGTAGTAACATCCTTTATCGTTATGCTCATCCAGCTAACGCTAATGTTACTAATATCACTGCTACTAATCCAGCAGTTATAACTCTTGACCATCCAGACACAAAACTAAGTGTAGGTGATTATGTCACCTTAGTTGGTTCTACTGTTGGTGGATACAATACTCAAATAGCACACGTAGAGGTTACTGCTAAGTCACAACCTCAACAGTTTAACGAGTATATACAGACTATAACTGTGAGTGCAGACTGTTCATCACTAGCAGCGTTTAGTGGTACAGCAACTGCATACAAATCTGTTATCTTTAGACTTGCTCCTGAGACATCATCAGGATGTACACTTCATATCAAAGAGGTAGGAATAGGATGAAATTAATTGCAGAAGAAATTGAATCCGTAGATATTCTTACCGAAGAAAAGGACGGTAAGAAAACTCTATACATTCAAGGACCATTTTTACAAGCAGAAGTTGTGAATAGGAACAAACGTTTCTATCCAATTGATACAATGGTTAATGAGGTCAATAATTATAATAAGAAGTTCGTTTCATCAGGTAGAGCACTTGGAGAACTCGGACATCCTGATGGACCTTCTATAAATCTTGATCGAGTTTCACATAAAATTGTGTCCCTTAAGCAAGAAGGAAACAACTTTATTGGTAAAGCACAGATACTATCAACCCCTATGGGTAAGATAGCAGAATCACTTTTAAGTGATGGTGTAAAACTTGGAGTTTCCAGTCGTGGTATGGGTTCTATGTACCAAAAGGATGGGGTAAACATAGTAGGAGAAGACTTCATGTTAGCAACTGCTGCTGACATAGTTGCAGATCCTAGTGCTCCCGATGCTTTTGTAGATGGAGTTATGGAAGGTAAGGAATGGGTCTGGGAAGGATCTATCTTGCGTGAGAAAAAATGTGAAGAGGTCAAGAAGTCAATAAATACGTTAGTGAGTCAAGAAGTATTAGATGAGCATAAACTTGCGTTATTCTCAAACTTCTTGCGTAGTCTATAATTTATAGATTTATAAATAATAATATCATTTTCTAGAATTTTTCGGATCTAAAAATGTCAGACGAACAATTACATGAGATGGATAATCAGGTAACGAAGGGAGCTTCTGCTGCCGAGCCTATGCCTAAGGCTCCAAATTACGTTCCTGATGCGGGTTCAGTCGAGGTTCTTGGTGGACCAACTCCAACCAATTCTAAACCTACAGACGATAGCAACAAGCTAAAAACTCCATCTGCTACTTTAGCACAAACAGGCGATCCTCATTTTCGCCACGCTGGTGCTAAGACCACTCTACCAGGCCCTGCTGCTTTAAAAGCAACTGGATATGGTAAGGGTGCTAACGAAGAAACAGCTAAGGAGGAAGAAGTTGTTGCAGAAACTCCAGCAGTAGAAACAGAAACTACCGTTTCTGAAACTGAAACTGTTGAAGCTCCTGTAGTAACAGAAGAACCATTGGACATTGATGCAGATGTTAAGGCACTTCTCGAAGGAGAAGAACTATCTGAGAAATTCCAAGAGAAGGCTAAGACAATCTTTGAAGCAGTCATCAAGTCTAGGCTTGCTGATGCTAAAGAAGCAATGTCTAAGCAGTACGATGCAATGCTTACTGAAGAAGTAAATGCTGTACGTACGGAACTTACAGAGCATATTGACTCATACCTTGAGTACGTTGCTAACGAGTGGATTAATGAAAATGCACTTGCTGTAGAATCAGGAATCAGAGGTGAACTATCTGAATCCTTTATGACTGGTCTTAAGGGTCTCTTTGAAGAGCACTACGTAACTATCCCAGATGATAAGTACGATGTCCTTGAGGCAATGGTCACAAAACTAGATGAAATGGAGAGTAAACTCAACGAACAGATTGATGGTAATATCGCTTTAACTAAGCGTCTATCTGATTCTGTCTCCGACAACATCCTTGATGAGGTTAGCGAAGGACTAGCACTTTCTCAAAAAGAAAAGCTTAGTTCATTAGCAGAAGGTGTTGAGTTTGAAAGCGAGGAACAATACCGTGAGAAACTTGTAACTCTTAAAGAGTCATATTTCTCTAATAAGCCAGTTACTGACTCACAAGAAGTCATATCCGAAGATGCTGTAGAGGAGAATTCTTCTACTATGTCAAAGTATCTCGAAGCGTTGACTAAGTTCAACTAGATTAAATTTAAACTTACTACATCCCGAAACGGAGACCCAAAATGTTTAACTCTGCTCAATTGCAGAAGAAGTGGGGACCTCTTTTAGAAGCGGAAGGTCTTGATAGTATCAAGGACAACCACAGAAAAGCGGTTACAGCCCAACTTCTCGAAAACCAAGAAAGATTTTTACGTGAAGAACGTGCATTCTTAACAGAAGCACCTCCTACAGTTAACACTGACCCTGCTGGCACTGGTGCTGCTGGTTTCAGTGGTGGTGCTACTGATGCTGGCCCAGTTGCTGGTTTCGACCCCGTACTGATTTCTTTGATCAGACGTTCGATGCCTAACTTGGTTGCATACGACCTAGCTGGCGTTCAGCCAATGAACGGACCTACTGGTTTGATCTTTGCGATGAGAACTCGCTACGACAACCAGCAAGGAACAGAAGCATTCTTCAACGAACCAGATACTGCCTTCTCAGCACAGAACTCTGCTGCATCACTTAACCAAGGTGATTACACAGGTGCTGTTGATGGTGGAACAGATGTTGGTTTCGGTACTACTGCACAGGGTACAGACCCAAGCAGTGATGCTACAAACCCATCAATCCTTAACGGTGGCGATCAAAACGCTTATCCTACAGGACAAGGTTTCAAGACCCAAGATTTAGAAGCATTAGGTGACGATACAGCCACTAATGACTTCCGTGAGATGGCATTCAGTATCGAGAAAGTCTCGGTTACTGCTAAGTCTCGTGCTTTGAAAGCTGAGTACAGTTTAGAACTTGCTCAAGACCTTAAGGCAATCCACGGTCTAGATGCTGAAGCTGAATTAGCAAATATCCTTTCTACAGAGATACTTGCTGAGATCAACAGAGAAATCATCAGAACTATCTACAAGGCTGCTGAGCCTGGTGCTCAGACGAACGTTGCTTCAACTGGAGTCTTCGACTTAGACGTTGACAGTAATGGTCGTTGGATGGTTGAGAAGTTCAAAGGTATGATGTTCCAGCTAGAGCGTGATTCAAACGCTATCGCTCAGAGAACAAGAAGAGGAAAGGGCAACGTTATCCTTTGCTCTGCTGACGTAGCATCTGCTCTTGCTGCTGCTGGTCAACTTGACTACACACCTGCTATCTCTGCTAACCTAACAGTTGATGATACTGGTAATACATTTGCTGGAGTACTTAACGGACGCTTCAAGGTCTACATTGACCCATTTGCTGCTAACCTAAGTGCTAATCAGTACTACGTCATGGGTTATAAGGGATCTAACCCTTATGATGCTGGACTGTTCTACTGCCCATACGTTCCTCTACAGATGGTTCGTGCAGTTGGTCAGGACACCTTCCAACCAAAAATTGGATTCAAGACCAGATATGGTATGGTTTCCAACCCTTATGCTGAAGGTACAACCCAAGGACTTGGACGTATTACTGCTAATAGCAACCGCTATTACAGACGTGTTAAGGTTCAGAACCTAATGTAAGACGGATAAATATATTTGTCCATACAAAAATAGACACAAAGTCAAGACCTCCACACCAGTGGGGGTCTTTTTTTTATATTCATGTTAAATACTATACTAACTCATGTAGTATGAACGGTAGACTAAACAAGGTTATTATGATGGATGCCGTCATGAGAATGAAGAATGGTCTTTACAATAAGACTTGGTATCCTGAGTGGGATGACAGGCAGCGTGGTGCTGCCAATAGGATACTTACCAACGTTGTAGAAAAGTTGGATGAGTATTGGGAATAAATAGATATAGCTTGGGAAGCTGATGTCAAACAATCCAATGGCCTTGCAAGAAGTTTCTAATAGGAATTTCTTAGCACTAGGCGGTTTCAAACTCAAGTTGAATAGATGTCCAAAGGTAGACTTTCTTTGCAATAAAGCAAACCTGCCTACCATTACTTTGGGTGTTGCTCAACAAACTTCTTACCTTAAGAACATTCCTGTTCCTGGTGATAAGATGTCGTTTGATGATTTGGTTGTTAGTTTTATCGTTGATGAAAACCTTGAGAATTACTTACAAATATATGACTGGATGACTGGTTTAGGTTTTCCAGAAAGTTTACAACAGTTTGAGGACATCAAGAGAAAGTCAAGATACTTCCCAGAGTTCAACGAAGGTTTTAATGAAAGGTCAGACGGAACATTAATGGTTCTTAATAGCAACTACAATACTGTTGCAAAAGTTAAGTTCAAAGATCTGTTCCCATTTGCTTTAACTGGTATACCATTTGATGCGACACTAACTCAGGAGCAGTTTTTTACTGCAACCGTGAGTTTTAAATATACTATTTTTGATATGATTGACAATGAAGGAGACAAAGTTTGATCTAGAAAAGATCCAACGAATGTGGGATGAGGATAGCAAACTGAATCAAGATGAACTTGATACTGAGTCTTTAAAAGTTCCTCAATTACACGCCAAATATTTCAACATATATAATATGACTTTAGCACTTCGTAAGAATGCTGAGTCACAATATGCTTCTGTCGTATTAGAAAGACGGAAGTATTATAAAGGTCAAGCAACAGCAGACATATATGCTGAAGAACCTTTCCCTATGAAAATACGGGATAAAGATGACCTTAAACTTCATCTTGATGCTGACAAGAAAGTCGAGATCATCAGGTTGAAAATTGAGTACTATGACATGATGCTTAGATATCTTGAGGATATCTTAAAGCAAGTCTCTAATAGAACTTACCAAATTAAAAACGCTATTGAATGGCGTAGGTTCTCTTCTGGTTATGGCTAACATTGTTATTCAAAAAAAGAATGAGGTATTCTTGAAGGTTGAATGTGAACCTCATATCAAATATGAGTTAGCAGATCAGTTTACCTTTGATGTACCGAATGCAAAGTTTATGCCACAGTATCGTAGTAGATACTGGGATGGAAAGATACGTTTATTTAATACTGAGAAAGGAGAAATATATGTTGGGTTATTAGATAAGGTAGAACAGTTCTGTAAGAATCACGATTACTCTTTTGAGTTTAATGACAATAAACATTATGGTTTACCCTATGAAGAAAATGATTGGGTATCTGAGGAAGGTGTTAAAGATTATTTGAATAAGATATCTCAGATCAAACCAAGAGACTATCAGATAGAAGGAGTCTTTGATGCTTTAAAAAGAAATAGAAGACTATTAATATCACCTACTGGATCAGGTAAGTCTTTAATGATATATGCCTTAACAAGGTATCATGTACAGGCTGATAGAAAAGTGTTGATTGTTGTACCAACAACATCTTTGGTAGAGCAAATGTATAAGGACTTTGTGGATTATGGTTGGGACGCTAGTAAATTTTGTCACAAGATATATGGTGGACGTGATCTTGTATCAGATTTACCTGTCACTATATCTACTTGGCAATCTATATACAAACAGGATCGTAAATGGTTCAGACAATATGGTGTTGTTATAGGAGACGAAGCACACCAATATAAATCAAAATCACTGGTCACATTGATGACCAAACTAGATAATGCAAAATACAGATACGGATTCACGGGTACGCTTGACGGTACACAAACTCATAAATGGGTATTGGAAGGTCTTTTCGGACCGTCATACAAAATTATTAATACAAGAGATTTGCAGGAAGCAGGATATCTTTCTAGATTAAATATCCGTTGTCTTCTTTTAAAGCATGATCCTCGTAAGTTTGATACCTATGAAGATGAAATACAATATCTTATTACTCACGATAGTAGAAATAAATTTATTAAAAACCTAGCACTAGACTTAAAAGGTAATACTTTAATACTCTATAGTCGGGTTGCCCAACACGGAGAAGTTTTATATAACCTCATAAATACTAATGACCGAAAGGTTTTCTTTGTACACGGAGGTGTTGACACTGAAGAACGTGAGTCTGTTAGACAAATAACCGAGGAGGAAAATGATGCGATTATTATTGCTTCTTACGGGACTTTCAGTACTGGCATTAACATTAAGCGTCTTCACAACGTCATCTTTGCAAGTCCATCCAAATCGAGGATTAGGAATCTCCAATCCATCGGCAGGGTATTAAGAACTGGTAAGGATAAGGTTAAAGCAACCTTGTATGATATAGCAGATGACTGTACAAAAGGTAGTAGGTCGAACTACACTCTTAATCATCTAGTTGAACGTATCAAGTACTACAACGAAGAGAAATTTAATTATGACATCATCACCATCAAATTCGGAACCATACGATGAGTTCTATGCCAGTGTTAAACTGGTCTCAGGTGAAGAAGTGCTTTGTATGGTTATGATTGATGAACCTAAGAGTCAACCTGATAAAATTATAATTGATAATCCTGTTCTCTGTAAAGAAATTCGTGCACCTGGAACTAACATCCCTATGGGATTTAAGTTTGAACCATGGATGAAAATGACTGACGATAATACTTTTGTTTTATCTATGGATCGTGTGGTAACTATAAGTCAGATTCAGTCTAAAGAAATTATTGATACCTATAAAGATATGATAGACCACGGTATGCGTGGTGCATCACATCCTGATATAACAAAGCAAATGGGTTATATATCTACCGTAGATAGAGCTAGAAAAGTCTTAGAGAAGATGTATAGAGATGAGCCTAAAGGATCCCCTTGAACCCTTGCAGAGTTATTCTACATACGTTTGCCTATTCTGTCAAGCTATGCTATACTGTTCACATAGGATTGATAACAGATGAAAAGGAAACGCTCTGAACACTACGTTAATAACAAGGAGTTTCTTGCTGCTATAGTAGCATATAAACAATCTATTGTAGACGCTGAAGGTCTTGGTCAACCCAAACCTAGAATAACAAACTACCTAGGAGAGTGTTTCCTAAAGATAGCAACACACCTATCTTACAAACCAAACTTTGTTAACTACATGTTCAAGGATGACATGATCTGTGATGGAATCGAAAATTGCGTTCAGTACATTAATAATTTTAACCCTGAGAAATCCTCGAATCCTTTTGCTTACTTTACACAGATTATACATTATGCATTTCTCAGAAGAATACAGAAAGAAAAGAAACAACTAGAGATAAGGCAAAAGATTATTGAAAGATCTGGGTTTGAAGAGGTCATGCATTCTGATGATGCAGACAGATACTCTGAGAATAATCAGATTAAAGATGCTGTACAGTATCGTAATAACCGATGAAAGTTGCTGTTATAACTGATCAGCATATTGGATTTAAGAAAGGGTCAAAACTATATCACGATTATTTCTTGAAGTTCTATGATGAAGTCTTTTTTCCAACGCTGCAAGAACGTAATATCACCACTGTTCTCGACCTTGGTGACACTTTTGACAATAGGAAGGGTATTGATTTATATTCTCTGGACTGGGCGAAGCAAAATTATTTTGATAGGTTACAAGCTCTTGGCATTAGTGTCATCAGCATTGTGGGAAACCATACAGCGTTCTATAAAAATACGAACCACCTTAATACCATTAATCTGCTCTTACGAGAGTACGATAATATTACAACTCTTCGTGAGACCACAGAGTTAGAAGTTGGTGGATGTAAGATATTGTTTGTCCCTTGGATTAACCCAGAAAATAAAGAAGAGACATATAGTAAGATAGAACAAACAACTGCTAAGATGTGTATGGGTCACCTTGAACTCAATGGGTTCACTGCTACTCATGGACATGTCATGGAGAATGGAGATGATGTAGTTAAGTATAACAAGTTTACTAAGGTGTTCTCTGGACATTACCATACCAGATCTAGTAATGGTAAGATCTTCTACTTAGGTAATCCATATGAGATGTTCTGGAATGATGTAAATGATTCTAGAGGATTTCATCTGTTTGATACTGAGACATTAGAAACTGAGACTATAAACAATCCTTTCCAGTTGTATAAAATTATTGTATATGATAATACACCTAGACAGTTGTTTAAGTTTAATGAGTATAAAGATAAGATAGTTAAACTTGTAGTTAAAGAAAAAGATAATGAAAAAGAATATGAACGTTTCCTTGAGGCATTGATCAATGCTAACCCCTATGATCTAAAAGTAATAGAAAAGATACAAGGTGTTAATTTTGATAGTGGTTTGGTGGAGCATACCGAAGACACAGTGACGTTATTGGATTCATATGTTGACGATATGGAAACTGACTTGGAGAAATCTAGGATCAAGTCTATAGTATCTGAACTTTATAGGGAAGCATGTGAGGTAGGTTAATGTTTATCATTACACTTAAGGGTATGGAGGACTCTGGTGCTTATTCAGTAAAGGATGAGTTAGGACAAAAGGTGGTCTTTATGTTTGAAGAAGAGGATGATGCTGATAGGTATGCTATGATGATGAAGGAAGAAGGTGACAAAGATATGGTTGTCATTGAAGTCCAAGACTCAGTTGCCATCACAGCATGTGAACGTGCTAAAATCAGGTATACCATCATTACTAAAAATGATATAGTCATCCCACCACAAGACGATGATTGACACATCCCCAGATTCCATTAGAATATTCGCCATAATAGTATTGGCATTACTCTGGTTGATTATTTTTAACACTCCTACTAATGATTGAGTTTCAACGAATTCGTTATAAAAATTTCTTAGCAGCAGGTAACTATTTCACTGAGATAGAACTGAATGCTGAACCTAATACCTTGATCATTGGTGGCAATGGTTCAGGTAAGAGTACTTTATTGGATGCTTTGTGCTTTGCTCTGTTCAATAAACCATTTAGACAGGTCAATAGAAGTCAATTAGTCAATAGTACTAACGAAAGGGATGCAATAGTTGAGTTAGAGTTTGCTGTGAATGCCCATGACTACAAAATTGTACGTGGAATTAAACCAAATAGGTTTGAAATCTTCAGAAATGGTAAGAAACTCAATGAAGATTCGTCAGCACAGGAGCAACAGAAGACATTAGAAGCACAAATTTTAAAATTAAACTATAAATCGTTCACACAGATAGTAATTTTAGGTTCAGCATCGTTCGTTCCCTTCATGCAGTTGTCTACTGCACACCGTAGGGAGGTTATAGAGGACTTATTAGACATAAAAGTGTTCTCAAGTATGAAAGATATACTTAAGACACGTCTGAAGGCATCTAGGGACGAGTTAAAGGTGCTAGAATTGAAGAAACAATCGACTGCTGATAAGATTGTCATGCAGCAAAACTTTATTAAAACCATTGAGGAGACTTCTAACAATGATATCAATGAAAAACAGGAACAAATGGAGGATATCTATAAAGATATCTCAAGGTATCAAAAATGTGTTGAGGATATCTTGGTTAAAATCGAAAATAAAGAGACAGAACTAGACAAATATGCTGATGCATCAGATACAATTCGTAAACTTGAGTCATTCCAGACAAAAATACATTCTAAACGTCACAATAGTTGTAAAGATCTAGATTTCTTTGAAGAAAATAGCAATTGCCCTACCTGTACCCAAGAAATCGAAGAATCTTTCAGGTTAAATAAAACAACAGAGCTCAAAGAAGCGATATCCAAGTACGAAAATAATTTGTCTGAGATAAAACAGGCAATTTCTGACGAGGAATCACGTGAACGTGAGTTTTCAACACTACAAAGGGAGATTACCAAACTAAACAATGAAGTTTCTCAAACCAACATTAGAATTTCTGAGTCCAATAAGTTACGAAGACAAATTGAACAAGAAATTCAAGCAATTACCGATAAACTTGAGAACAGAAATACTGAAGACGAGAAACTAAGCAACTTTAAACAAGAATTGAAGAGTGTTCTGCAAGAACTATCAGATCTTAACACGATATATGACTATGATACTCAGGTAAACAGTCTGTTAGCAGATGAAGGGGTAAAGAGAAACATTATCAAGAAGTATCTACCTTTAATCAACCAGCAAGCGAACAGATACTTGCAGATGATGGACTTTTACATCAACTTTAACCTTGATGAAGAGTTCAAAGAGAAAATAGAGTCTCCTATCCATGAAAACTTCTCATATTCTTCCTTCTCTGAAGGAGAAAAAATGAGGATAGACCTTTCATTGATGTTTAGTTGGCGAGAAATTGCACGTATGAAGAATAGTGTTAGTACTAACCTACTGATCATGGATGAAGTCTTTGATTCTTCCTTGGATGGGTTTGGTACTGACGAATTTATGAAGATTATTAGGTTTGTGGTCAAGGATGCTAATATATTCGTGATCTCACACAAGAATGAACTGCATGATAAGTTCGAGAAGTGCATTGAGTTTAAAAGGAACAAGGGGTTTTCACGAATAGCTTGACATATAACTAAACCTTATGGTACTATAAATACATCATACAAAGGAATCGAAATAATCGTGCCCCTGCGTAGTATGTAAATCATCCCATGTCGGGGGTGGTATCATCCGTAGGGTTTTTTAATGCCTTACGAGATAATTAAAACAATCATGTCTATCAAATCAACAATCGCAGCTGCTTTTGCTGCACCTTTCCTTCTATCTTCAGCTGCTTTTGCTGGTCCTTACGTGAACGTAGAGACTAACAGCAATTGGGATGGAGACAACTACACAGGAAACACAACCGATCTTCACATCGGATTTGAAGGTTCTACAGAAGGTGGCGTTGGCTACTATGTTCAAGGTGGTCCTTCAGTAATCGCACTTGACGGTGTTGACTCTGAAACTCAGTTCTCTGGTAAAGCTGGTGGTTCTGCTACCCTTACAGATACTGTTGGAGTATATGGTGAGCTTGCTTTCACTTCAGATGACGATGACCTAATCGCTGATTCTGCTGCTAAGCTTGGTCTTACTTACAAGTTCTAGTTCTCTTAAATAGTTAAGAGTTCGAGATGGATTAGGGACTCCTTACGGAGTCCCTTTTTTAATGCCATGAAAAAAACTTCTGACTTAGTAATGCATCCACTTTGGATCATTCCAGTGATGCTTTTATCAACTATGATACTTATTGAAACGTTACATACTGTAACACATTGGCGTATGGAAATAGATGCTAATGCTTATTGTAGAAATAATGCCGAATGGATCAATGATAATCAAAACTAATGTGCCCTATTAGCATTACTTTTCATTGTTCGGTAGACCGAATGTAAACTTATTTGACAGTGCTTAATATTTCCTATATAATTATGTAACGTTTCTTTACAGAACATTTCATGACTTCCGCAACTGCCAAAAGGTATACAACTACCGAGTATGGTAAGCAGAACATGTTTGCAGCAGAACCTCCTATGGAGTATGTTGAAAACTACAAAGGTTACTGGAAGAATGCAGAGCTACTCAATGGTCGCCTAGCGATGATTGGTTTTTTCGCTGCAATCCATAACTATGCCATCTTTGGATGGATCATACCAGGCATTGCTTAGTCTAAGCAAGGTCTCTTTAAATTCTACCCCTTTACAAATCTAAGAACAATGACACCAGAAGCAGAAAAGTTTAACGGTTGGATGGCTATGCTAGGCATCACAGCAGCACTCGGTGCTTATGCAACCACAGGACAAATCATACCAGGTATTTTTTAATGAAAAACATTTTCCTTAAAGCACAAGGACGTGCAGCAATGTTGGGATTCATTCTATTGAGTGCAT
>CETG01430836.1_pt1 | contig 14412 bp, 12 predicted proteins | sample 361471 | NCBI WGS metagenome assembly CETG01 (sample SAMEA2622696, study PRJEB7988) | marine metagenome | isolation source: saline water (ENVO:00002010), including | reverse complement strand
GAGCTGATTTATTAGATCCAATGGCTTATGCATTAAAGGATTTAGGTTTGCATAGGTCAATAGTTGTATTTGGTTCTGGTGGTTTAGACGAAGCCTCTCTGGAAGGTCCTAATGAAGTTAGATATTTAAATGATGGCAAAATCACCTCTTCATTTATTGATGCTCAGCAATTTGGTTTAGTAAAAGCATCAAATAACTTATTGAAAGGAGGAGATTTACCTCTGAATCAAGATATACTTATCTCTGTCTTAAAGGGAACTTCATCTGAAGCTCATAGAGATGTTGTTGCGTTGAATACAGCTATGGTTTTATGGTGTGCTGGTTTAGTTGAAAACATAGAACAGGGGGTTACTACCTCTTTAAATACATTAAACAGTGGATTACCTTACAAGACCTTTGAAAATTTTCGTGATTTTCTTTAATTCTTTCTTTAATTAATCATCTACATGATCTCCAAGAATTTAGATCCAGCATATTTAGTTTTAGAAGATGGGACCTTTTTTCAAGGTATATCATTCGGTCACAAAGGATTATCTATGGGCGAAGTTGTTTTCAATACAGGAACTACAGGATATCAAGAAGTCTTAACCGATCCCAGTTATTTTGGACAATTAGTAGCTTTCACATATCCAGAAATAGGAAATACAGGTATTAATGCAAAAGATAACGAATCTGAGAATATCTCTGTTAAAGGGTTAATTGTTCGACAATATTCTCATTTTCCCAGTAGTTGGAGATCACAACAAAATATAGAAAGCTGGCTTTTATCTCAAAAAGTAGTGGGTATTTCTGATATAGATACCCGTTCCTTAGTAAGGCATTTGAGAGAGTATGGATCTATGAATGCAGTTATTTCATCATTAGCTGATATTCCTCCTATAGAACTCCATGATAAATTAAAAATGTTCCCCAAAATGGAAGGACTTAATCTCGCAGAGAAAGTTACTACTAAAGAGATATATTTATGGAATAAGACATGTGATTTAGATTTCAATTCTAGAATAATAAATAAAAATCCTAAGCCATTTAAAGTAATAGCAATTGATTATGGAATTAAAAAGTCAATATTGCAGAGACTAGTTGCACATGGTTGTGAAGTTATAGTATTACCATCTACCACTAACTTAGAGCTTATTAATAGTTATCAGCCTGAAGGCGTTTTTCTGTCAAATGGTCCAGGTGATCCCTCTGCAGTAAAGAATGGTATTTCATTAGCTAAACGATTGATTGAGGAGACTAATCTTCCTTTATTTGGAATATGTCTTGGCCATCAAATTATTGGATTAGCTCTTGGAGGAGATACTTTTAAATTAAGATTTGGACATCGTGGATTGAATCATCCTTGTGGAAGTAAAAGTAGGTTGGAGATAACAAGTCAAAACCATGGATTCGCATTAGATCCTGATTCATTTGATAATGAACAAGTAGATATCACTCATTACAATTTAAATGACAATACTGTCGCAGGAATATCTTTAAGGGAAAAGCCTGTTTTCGGAATTCAATACCACCCTGAAGCTAGTCCAGGACCTCATGATGCTGACCATCATTTTTCACGATTTGTCTCACTAATGCAGGAACGTCGATGATTCGTGGCCTGGTTTGTCTGGAATAACTACACTTCGTGCGTTCACGTTATGGAGGATTGATCTCATAACCGAATTGCAACGACTCACCGTTTCCTTGAGAGGTGGTTTCGAAAGGCGTAAAGGTAGCCTTGTTTTTAATTTCACAGGTCAGCTTGATGCCTTTTCAGAAAAACAGTTCAAAAACTATATCGAGGACGTTCTTAAAACGAATTCTTCTTCTGTAGTTTTTGACTTAAATAAAATCGATTTTCTTGACTCCTCAGGCTTAGGAGCCTTGGTACAAATTGCTAAAACCTGTAATGAGGCAAAACGTTCTTTTCGACTAGTAGGAAATGCAAGAGTCCTTCAGACAATCAAATTGGTTCGACTTGAGGATTTCTTAAATGTCTCTAGCGATTTACAGACAGCTCTATCGAAATTGTCCAATTGACTTCTTGGATACGAGTACAAACTCCGTGCCTTGATCCGGATAATCTTGGCCCCTTGCAACTGGCCTGGTTAGGTGACGCTGTGTGGGAAATGCATCACCGTTTAAAATATTGTTCTACTCCAAGACGCTCAAAGGATCTTCATGAATTAGTAGTTGCTGAAGTTAAAGCCAGGTCTCAGGCTGATGCCTTAGCTGAGATAGAACCGTATTTATTTGATAATGAAAAAGAAATGGTTAGACGTGGAAGAAATAAGGCAAAAAGAGGACCCAAAAATTCTGAGGCATCAGTTTATGCAAAGGCAACTGGATTTGAGACAATGATTGGATGGCTTTTCTTAAAAAATCCTGATCGTTTAGCTCACCTTCTAGATTGTCTCAATGAAATAGAGCCAAATAATACTGTTACACTTAAAAAATGAAACCAAAATCTAATAGATCTACAGGTAATTCTCGGAGAACCTCGAAAACCTATAAAGGTGAGAATCGCATAAATGATTCCACTACTTCTCCTTATGGAAAAAGCAATACAAGCAAAGGCAATAAATGGAATTACACCGACTCAAGAAATGAATTAAGAGATAAATATGAAAAAAATAACAAATTCAGAACTAGAGCTAATCGTAATTCTTATACAAAGAATAGTTTAGATGATAAATTAAACAAAAATGATTATTCCTACTCTAAACAAACTAATAAAAATAATAATTTAAATTATTCTGATAATAGACAAGACTATAGAGATTCAACAGTTAGAAGTTATTCTAATTTAAATTATTCAGGTCAAGGTAATCCACCTAAATTAAACCCTGAGATACATAATAATTTCAGTCATTCAACTGATGTTCCTGTAGACATTGTTTGGGGTAGGCACTCAACACTTGCTGTACTTGAGTCTGGAAGACCGATACATCGTATTTGGTGTACTACTGACTTAAGAAATTCTCAGAAATTTCTTCGTTTGTTACGAGAAGCTAAATCCTCGGGGGTACTGATTGAAGAAGTTACTTGGGCTAGATTAGGTCAGATTACCCATGGATCGGTTCATCAGGGTATTGTTATTCAAGTAGCAGCCGCCGAAACATTAGAGCTTTCAACTCTAATAGAGGCATGTTCTAAATTAACAGAGCCTAGTTTACTTTTGGCTCTTGACGGTATTACGGACCCTCAAAATCTTGGAGCAATTATTCGTTCAGCGGAAGCTTTTGGAGCACATGGTTTAATTCTTCCGCAAAGAAGAAGTGCTGGTTTAACTGGTTCAGTTGCGAAGGTAGCCGCTGGGGCTCTTGAACATTTGCCAGTAGCAAGAGTTGTTAATTTAAATAGAGCTCTAGATGACCTTAAAAATTGTAATTACAAAATTATTGGTTTAGCAGAAGAGGGAAATGAGACTATTTCCAATGTCAAAATGGAAGGACCAATTGTTTTACTTGTGGGTTCAGAGTCTAAGGGTATTTCTCTTGTAACGCGAAGATATTGTGACCAATTAATCAGGATCCCTCTTAGAGGTGAAACTCCTAGCCTAAATGCCTCTGTTGCTACTGCAATATGTCTTTTTGAGGTGGCTAGAAGAGGATGGATGAAGGGCTTGAGCGGACAGGACCCCACCCCAAGACTAAATAGAGCAAATTTATCCACTTTGCCCACAAGTTCTTTTGAGATTTAAATATTATGGTTTTAATGCTGACCTATTTTTATTTTCAACTTCGTTAGGAATCACTATCTTTAAGAATTAAAATTGAGAATTTCGAGGCAAAATGTGATTACACGCTTTATTACCTATGAGCCCAATAAGGGGGCTTCGCTATTTTGGCAATTATCTTGGCTTAGCATGGTGGGCCAAGATTCAAACAAAGGATCCAGTAACTACTTATTGGTTTGGTCCTTTCCTTACCAGAAGAAGTTTGAATTCTAATCTCAATGAATTTATTCAAGAACTTTCGAAAGAAGGGAATAAGAATATTTCTCATGAGATACTTCGCTGCCGGAAGGGAGAGCCTCTAACTTCATAAACCATTTTTCGCTTATGCTTTTATAGTCCAAGTATCAAAAATCAAAAAGAAGATTAATGTCTATTGCTAAATGCAGAAAGAAACTTATTAAAGGGGAAGTTTCTTCTGTTGAACTTGTTCAAGAATATATAAACAGGATTGAAAGAACTAACAATAAGTTAAATTCATTTTTAACTATAACCTCAGAATTAGCATTTTCACGAGCTAAGGAAATTGATGAACTGAGAGCAAGAGGGGTGGAACTACCCCCTCTTGCAGGAATACCTGTAGGAATAAAAGATAATCTTTGCACCAAAGGTTTCCGAACTACTTGTTCAAGTCGAATGTTAGAGAATTTTCTACCACCTTATGAATCTACTGTTACTTCAAGGTTGTGGAAATCAGGAGCAGTTCTCTTAGGTAAGACAAATTTAGATGAATTTGCCATGGGTAGTTCCACTGAAACTTCTTTCTTTGGAGCAACGTCAAATCCATGGAATACTAATTATGTTCCAGGAGGAAGTTCTGGAGGAAGTGCAGCTGCTGTTGCATCAAGTCAGTGTTTAGCAGCTTTAGGTTCTGATACTGGTGGTTCAATTAGACAACCCGCCTCATTTTGTGGAGTAGTTGGATTAAAACCTACGTACGGACTAGTTAGTAGATGGGGATTAGTTGCCTTTGCAAGTTCTCTCGATCAAGTAGGTCCTTTTGCAAATTGCGTAGCAGATACAGCTGAAATTTTACAAGTAATTGCAGGCCACGATCCAATGGATTCAACTTGTCTTGATGTTGAAGTGCCAAATTACACGGAGAAAATTAATAATGATATTTCTGGTTTAAAAGCAGGACTTATCAAGGAATGTTTTGATGAACCAGGTATATCAAGTGAGGTAAGGAATTCTGTATTGCAAGCTTCAAAGAAATTGGAGGAGAATGGCGTTGAGATATTAGAAATCTCTTGTCCTAGATTTAATTATGGAATAGCTACCTATTACGTAATTGCTCCTTCTGAGGCTTCTGCAAATTTAGCTAGATATGATGGAGTTAAATATGGCTATAGATCTAATGATACTAATTCTCTATTGGAAATGACTATTAATAGTAGGTCAGAAGCTTTTGGAGACGAAGTTAAGAGGCGTATCCTTATGGGGACATACGCATTGTCAGCAGGTTATGTTGATGCCTTTTATAAAAAGGCTCAAAAGGTTAGAACTTTAATTAAGTTAGATTTTGAAGAAGCGTTCAAGAAAGTAGATTTTCTTATAACACCGACCTCACCTACAACAGCTTTTAAAGCAAATTCTCATGATGCAGATCCAGTATCAATGTATCTTTCTGATTTGTTAACCATACCTGCAAACCTAGCTGGCCTTCCAGCTATCAGTGTTCCATGTGGTTTCGATAAGTCAGGGCTTCCTATTGGAATCCAATTCATAGGAAACGTCCTCGAAGAGGAGAAGCTTTTCCAGTTCGCAAATAACTATGAAAATATTGCTGAAGTAATGCTCGGAAGGCCAAGAGGAGAATTCATCGAGTAACAATTTCCTCTATATAGTGTTCGTTCGTTTCAAATTCCCTTTTTTGAATGAATAAGGCACTATATTTAGCGTATGGGATTCGTACCTTTACATAATCATAGTGACTACAGTCTTTTGGATGGTGCAAGCCAGCTTCCAAAGATGGTCGAAAGAGCCAAAGAAGTCGGGATTACATCTCTAGCACTTACTGATCATGGAGTTATGTATGGTGCAATAGAACTATTAAAGCTCTGTAAGCAAGCAAATATTAAGCCGATAATAGGCAATGAAATGTATATAATAAATGGCTCGATTGAAGACCCTCAACCAAAAAAAGAGAGAAGATATCATTTAGTAGTTTTGGCAAAAAACACTACGGGTTATAAAAATCTTGTAAAACTTACAAGTATTAGTCACTTAAAAGGTGTAAGAGGTAGAGGAATTTTCTCGAGACCTTGTATTGATAAACATTTGTTGAGTCAGCACAGTGAAGGATTAATAATTTCTACTGCTTGTTTGGGAGGGGAGATACCTCAAGCGATTCTTAGAAATAGGCCAGACATAGCTCGTAAAGTAGCTACTTGGTATAAAGAACTTTTTCATGGAGATTTTTATCTAGAGATTCAAGATCATGGTTCTTACGAGGATAGGATTGTCAACACTGAAATAGTTGAAATTTCCAAAGAACTTGAAATAGAAATTGTTGCTACAAATGATGCACATTATTTAACTAAACATGATGTAGAATCTCACGATGCACTTTTGTGCATCTTGACCGGTAAATCTATAAGTGAGGAGAAAAGATTAAGGTATACCGGTACTGAGTATATAAAGACAGAAGATGAAATGAGTGATTTATATCAAGATCATCTTGATCAAGATGTAATTAATAATGCAATCCAGAATACAGAAGTTGTGGCATCTAAAGTTGAAGAATATTCAATACTTGGAACTTATAAGATGCCCAATTTTCCTATACCTAACGGTCTTACTCCTATAAAATACTTAAGAGAAGTTACAGAGAATGGTTTACTAGAAAGGTTCAATTTAACTAGCACCTTACAAATTCCCAATCAATATAAGGAACGTCTTGATTATGAAATTAATGTTATTGATCAAATGGGATTTCCAACTTATTTTCTGGTCGTCTGGGATTACATTAAGTTTGCTCGCGAGAAAGGGATACCAGTTGGTCCAGGTAGAGGTTCTGCAGCTGGTTCATTAGTGGCTTACAGCCTTAAAATTACAAATATTGATCCAGTAGAAAACGGATTATTGTTTGAAAGATTTTTAAATCCAGAACGTAAATCTATGCCTGATATTGATACTGACTTTTGTATAGAAAGACGGGGTGAGGTTATTGATTATGTTACTGAAAGATATGGTGAAGATAAAGTGGCTCAAATAATAACTTTTAATCGATTAACATCAAAAGCTGTATTAAAAGATGTCGCTAGAGTATTAGATATTCCTTATGGAGATGCAGATAGGCTTGCGAAGTTAATACCTGTAGTTAGGGGAAAGCCAGCAAATCTATCGAAAATGATCTCTGAGGAATCACCTAGCGGTGAATTTAGAGATAAATATATTAATGATCCAAACGTAAAGAAATGGGTAGATATGGCTATTCGAATTGAAGGTACTAATAAAACTTTTGGTGTTCATGCTGCAGGAGTCGTTATTTCTGCCGACCCACTTGATGAATTAGTCCCAATTCAAAGAAATAATGATGGACAAATAATTACACAATATTTCATGGAAGATGTTGAATCACTTGGTTTACTCAAAATGGACTTTTTGGGATTAAAAAATTTAACTATGATAGAAAAAACAATCGATTTAGTATATTCAAATATAGGGAAACGAATTGATCCAGATCAACTTGATTTTAAAGATACTAAAACTTTTGAGTTGTTATCGAGAGGAGATCTAGAAGGTATTTTTCAACTTGAATCAAGTGGTATGAGACAGATCGTGAAGGATCTTAGGCCATCATCATTAGAAGATATTTCTTCAATCCTTGCTCTTTATAGACCAGGACCTTTAGATGCAGGACTAATTCCCAAGTTTATAAATAGAAAGCATGGCAAGGAATTAATAGATTTTGCTCATACATCTTTAGAACCTATTTTGAAAGAAACTTATGGGATTATGGTTTATCAAGAGCAAATCATGAAGATCGCACAGGATCTAGCCGGATATTCATTAGGACAGGCTGATTTATTAAGAAGAGCCATGGGTAAGAAAAAGATAAGTGAAATGCAGAAACATAGAGATTTGTTTGTTCAGGGTGCAAATGATCGTGGTGTAGATATACATATAGCAAAAGAACTTTTTGAACAAATGGTTCTTTTTGCTGAATACTGTTTTAACAAAAGTCATTCTACAGCCTATGGAGCAGTTACTTATCAGACTGCATATTTAAAAGCACATTACCCGGTAGCCTATATGGCGGCTTTGTTAACAGTTAACTCCGGCTCTTCTGACAAAGTTCAACGCTACATTGCAAATTGCAACTCTATGGGTATAGAGGTTATGCCTCCTAATATAAACGATTCTGGTATAGATTTTACTCCTTCAGATAATAAGATCCTTTTTGGACTTTCTGCTATTAAAAATATCGGTGATTCAGCAATATATAAATTGATTGAGAGTAGGAATAAAAGTGGTAAATTTAATTCATTAGCTGATCTTTGTGACCGAGTACCGTTGCATTATCTTAATCGAAGGTCCTTAGAGTCTTTAATTCATTGTGGTGCATTAGATACTCTGCAAGATGGTTCTAATAGAGCACAGTTGATTTCAGATTTAGATCTTATAATCGATTGGGCTAGTTCTAGAGCTAAGGATAGAATTTCAGGTCAAGGTAGTATTTTTGACTTAATCAACTCAGTTGATAATACTAAAGATGAAATCTTAACTATACCAAAATCAACTATAGTTGAAGACTACACACCAACAGAAAAGTTAAGGTTGGAAAAAGAATTAATAGGATTTTATCTTTCTGATCATCCTCTTAAACAATTAAAACCAACAGCACGATTAATAGCACCAATTGGAATTGGTAGCTTGGACGATCACAAAGATAAAAGTAAGATAAGTGTTATTTCTATGATTCCTGAGATTAAACATGTAACTACTCGTAAAGGAGATAGAATGGCAATTTTACAATTAGAAGATTTAACAGGCTCATGTGAAGCCGTTGTATTTCCAAAGTCATTTACAAGATTATCTGATTACTTAATTCCAGATTCTAGATTATTGTTTTGGGGTTCAATAGATAAAAGAGATGATAGGACTCAAATAATTATCGATGATTGCAGAACAATTGATGATTTAAGGCTTTTGATAGTGGAAATTCACCCTCAACAAGCCACAGATATTGAATTTCAACATAGATTAAGAGAATGCTTGTTTAAACATCGACCTCATAAAGAGCAGTTTGGTGTTAAAGTTCCTGTAATTGCAAGTTTGAAAAATGAAAATTCTATTCGATATATAAGACTTGGTCACCAATTTTGTGTTTCAGGAAATAATGATATCCTCGCAACCTTGAATCAAAATTCATTTAAGGCTTCTTTTAGCGAAAGTTTGCTTAATTAAGTGATTTTATTCTTTTCTTTAGATAAGCTCAAGCTTTTAAATGCATCATTCACTCTTTTTAGATTTGTAGGGATATTTTCAAATCCTAAAAAACTACCTTTTTGCTCGTCCCAACTTGTTGAGAGAATCCCATAACTCAATCCAACCAACCCAAGCAAGAAGCAAGCTGCTGATGTTAATAATGTTACAGCGGGTGCGATCTCTGCGATTCCTTTACTAACGAGTAAATAGCTAACTATAAAAACTGACATTCCACTAATGGTGGGAATGCCTGTGGTAATAGCAATTCTCCTTGCCATTCTATTAGCAATTTCCTTTGGTATTCCTGAATCGTTTCCATTAGATTTATATTTGGAGCCTGTTTTTATATTTTTTATCGAGGGAGTTGATCCCTTTCCTTTAAATGCCTTTGGCTCAGTTTTGGAACTCATCTAAATAAGGCTATTGATCTTAGCCTCTAATACCTAATTTTGATACTAAGTCAGAATAACGTTTTTCACTTTTATTTCTTATGTAACCAAGTAGTCTTTTCCTCTGACCAATCATTTTAAGTAGGCCTTGCCTAGAGGAGTAATCATGATCATTATTCTGAAGATGGTCGCTTAGCTTTGAAATTCGCTTGGTAAGCATAGCTACTTGGACCTCAGATGATCCTGTGTCAGAAGCATGAATCTGATGAGAATTTATTAGTTGCTGCTTTTCAGCTGTATCAAGAGGCATTTTTAGTTTGTATTACCTGCTTATATAATTTACCTTGTCGCGACCCTTTTTAAGAGTTTTTTTGAGTTAACCAAATAAGAGCTTCTTTCAAAAGGTCTACTTCTAGAAGGTTTGGTTCTTGTTTAGCGCTTTCTTCGGGAATTGAAGTTTTGTCCTTACTTTCTAATACAACTGATATTGCTTCGTTTATTTCATGATCTGTATATTCCAGATTTCTTAAATAATCTCTAGTTTCTAGAATTTCTGAATTTATACTCTCCAATGAAAATTCATCTGGATTTATTGTGAAATTAACATTGTCGTTATTTGAAAGTTTTTGCCTTAATTCCATAGATAATCTCTCAGCAGTCCTTCTTCCTACTCCTTGACTCCTTATAAGGATGTTTATTTCAGAATTTATTATGCTCTTAATCAATATATTTATATCTAAATCTTCAAGCAGTGTCATTGCGATTTGTGGACCTACTCCATTAATGCTTATTAATTCTCTGAAAAGATCCCTTTCTTGTTTAGTCTCAAAGCCATATAAAATGGAAATATCTTCTCTTTGAATTTGATGAGTCCATTGAGTTACTTTCTTGTTGGGTGATTTAATTGATACTAAATGTTTTGGTAGAACTTGCATCTCATAGCCAATACCCGCGCAATCGATCAATATATAATGCTTTGATGACTTCTGCCAGTCTGTAATAAATAGACCACTAATTCTACCGATCATGATTTCTCAATCTGTAAGGTTCAGCTCCGTTTAGGATAGAGCTTTTAATGTATGTATATTTAGGTGATTATAGTAATTAGGAGCAATATGGTTATCTCAAAGCTAAAATTCAATAACTATTTCAATGAACTTTTCTTTATTAGATGCAATCATAAATCTAGCAATAATTTTTTATATTAGACAATCTAGACTTATTAGCCACCATCAATTTGGCAACCAAGCATTGCTCCAGCAGCTCCTCCTGCAGGAATTGCCCACCATCTGTCTTTACCCCTAGATCCTGTAGTTGCAAGCCCGGCTCCTAATAGGCCTCCAATAAGAGTTCCTTCCTTGCAATCATTTGTATCTACGTTTTGAGGAACTGCTTGCCTAACTGTTGTTGCTCCATGAGTATCACAAGAGACCTCTACTGTCTCAGTCCAGCTCCTAACAGTTCCTGGTGATTTTTTGGTTCCTGGTATGTATTCCTCTCTATATTCATTCCTGGTACAGGTTCTCGAGGATGCGAAGCCACGCTGGGATTCATCGGATAAAGCGGGTGTAGCAGACACAACAGCAAAGATTGCTAATAGGGCAATCTTTATTGATGTCTTAGAATATTTGTTTGACATAAAAAAGGCATGAATAAATTCATTGTGAATCATCCTAGGGATTTATGACAAGTAATTTTCAACAACTTTTATATTTTTCAAGAATTTATACCTATTAATACCTTTTTATACTGTAAAACAAAACTGCTTATAATTTCTTAATTAAAAAAATTATATTGTTTTAATTTTATTGCGATGATTATTTGAAATACTTATTAATGTTGACAGAAGAACTATTAATGATCCTAATACTATATTAGAAGTTATCTTTTCTTTGAACAATAGTAATCCAAGCAAAGAAGCAAATATGACTTGTAAGTAATTAATTGTACTTGCTATAGATACCTTGACTTCTTTTAATCCTTTTGTAATACACATTTGGCCAACTTGTGTAAGTAGTGCAACTAATATGAGCCAAAATATTTCCTCTCCCGTGGGTATTATAAAAGATTGGTATATAAAAGGTAATGTAAGTGGTATCGATACTAAAGGAAAGTAATAAACTATTACTAGTGTATTTTCAGTCCGAGATAATACTCTTACACAAATGTAAGCTAATGCAGTTAGCAAAGACCCAAGTAACGCTATCAATATTGGATAAACTTCCACCCTGTCCAGATTGTTATTTATTTCTGGATACACTACAATTAAGATCCCGATCCATCCAAGTAATACAGAAGATAGTATTCGTTTTCCTAAGCTTTCTTTTAATAAGATTAAGCCAAAGAGTGAAATAAAGGTTGGATAACTAAATTGTATTACTGTAGCTATTGATAGTTTTAAGTGTGATATACCTTCAAAGACACAGAATAAGGCAAAACACCCCAATAAACCTCTTGATATTAGTAATAATTTGTTTATTCCTAAAGGTTCTATTCTCTTCCTAAATAATAAATACCTTGTAATCATAAGACTTATTATTGATCTTACTAATACAATCTCTGCTACTGGAATTCTATTATTGAGATTTTTAACACAAACACTCATTAAACTAAATGCCAGAGCACTACCAATTAAAAATATATGGTCAATTTTTAAATTGATTAAATTTGATTTCATTAGGGTATTTATATTATAATTTTTATGTTTCTTAATCTTCTAGTAGGATTTTCCACTTAAGAGTTTTTTTATAATTAGAGATTCCTTTTGATATAAAGGACTAATGAAATGACTTCTCCTCGGCTTCATCCAAGAACAATTGAATCTGTCAAAGAGCGAGCCGACATCGTTGACGTAGTAGGAGAGCATGTTGTTCTGAAAAAGAAAGGAAGGGAATTTGTAGGCATATGTCCATTTCATGATGACAGTAAGCCATCAATGACTGTTTCCCCTGCAAAGCAGTTTTATTATTGCTTTTCATGTGGAGCTGGTGGTAATTCGATTAAATTCCTTATGGAGTTTAATCGACAGAGTTTTGGAGAAGTGGTTCTTGAGTTAGCGAGGAAATATCAACTTCCAATAGAAACAATTGATGGAAATCAACAGGAGAAATTTCGTAAACAGCTTTCTTTAAGAGAGGAATTGTATCGTATCAATTCTTTAGCATCATCTTGGTTTTCTTCTCAGTTAAAAGATAGCGAAGGCAAGTATGCAAATGAATACCTATTAAGTGAACGTGGATTAAGTATGGGTACAATAGAAGAATTTAGCTTAGGTTTTGCTCCTGACAAATGGGACGGCCTCTATAAATATTTAAATTTAGTTGAGAATATACCCTCAGAATTTATAGAGAAAGCAGGTCTGATTGTAGCCAAGAGAGGCGGCTCTGGCTTTTATGATAGATTTAGGAACAGAATTATTGTTCCAATTTCCGATAGACAGGGACGAATAATTGGTTTTGGTGGTAGAAGCCTTGATGACTCATTACCTAAATATTTAAACTCTCCAGAAACCGAGATATTTGAAAAAGGTCACCATTTATATGGACTAGATAAGTCAATTCCATATATTCGAAAAGAAGATCTTGCTGTCGTGGTGGAAGGTTATTTTGATGTTATTACTCTTCATTCTTCCGGAATAAATAATGCTGTAGCATCTTTAGGAACTGCGTTGAGTAATAAGCAAATAACTCAATTAAGTAGATGTACAGATAGTAAACGAATTATATTAAATTTCGATGCAGATAAAGCAGGAGTTAATGCAGCTAATCGAGCAATTGTCGAAGTCGAGCAACTTGCATTACAAGGTCAAATAGATCTACGAGTATTACATTTACCATCAGGAAAAGATCCTGATGAATTTCTTAAAGAGCATGGATCTGGAGAATATAAAGCTTTGCTGGATAAATCGCCTGTATGGCTTGATTGGCAAATAGATGAACTTTTAAAAGGACTTGATTTAACTAAAGCAGATCAATTTCAGATTGCTGTAACAGGATTAGTTCAGTTGCTAGGAAAACTTCCACAATCGGCTGTACGTACTCACTATTTACAAAAGGTATCTGAGAGACTTAGTGGAGGGCAAGCAAGACTTGCGATTCAATTAGAAGAAGACTTGCGCAGGCAAGTAAAAGGACAAAGGTGGCATGGTAGATCTAAACGCCTAGACCTTCCTGGCGAAGCATCCCAACGGGAAAGGTCAGAAGCAGAGGTGCTTAGGCTTTATCTCCATTGTCCCGAATTTAGATCTGAAATTCGTAGAGAATTGCATAAAAGAGATCTTGAAGATTTTGCGATTCATCATCATCGTCTTCTTTGGTCAGCTATTTGTGAATTAGAAGAAAGTAATTTAAGTGTAGGTCGTCTTGAATCTATTAATCGAGGTGATGATAAGGGACTAGATCTTTCTAACATTGATCTGCCTCAGTTATTAGGTCATAAATTTATTTTAGAGAGTAATGATTTATCAATAAGACTTATGCCTTTAATTCACCCTTCAGAAGTACAACTACTATCAATGTCTGAACCAAGGTTACATTTAAGAGGTTGCACAGCATTACTTGAAAAACAAAAATCTCTAAAACGTAGTCGACATCTTCTTGAGTCTTGGTCTGGTCAAAGGTTAGAGACTTTAGAAAAATGTATTGCTTCATTAATTGAGGAAGAAAATAATAACCCATCAGAGGAAAACAATATGGATATTAAAATAGAGAAGATGTTTCTAGATTTAAATAAAGATGCTTTGGCATTCCAGCATCTTTATTATTCTGAAAGAAAGCATATTCTTAATCTTGATCAACAAAGATGCTCAGGATATGAAAAGGATTTTAATTAGATATGTCTATTCCTAATTCCTTTTGCTTTAACGATTTTGAAGTC
>CETG01075657.1_pt1 | contig 14417 bp, 14 predicted proteins | sample 361471 | NCBI WGS metagenome assembly CETG01 (sample SAMEA2622696, study PRJEB7988) | marine metagenome | isolation source: saline water (ENVO:00002010), including | reverse complement strand
AAGCCTTGCATTTTGCTGATTGAAGACGACCAAGATATGCGTGAGCTGGTCGCAGGCCATCTTGAACATACTGGCTTTGATGTTCAAAGAGCAGAGGATGGAATTAAAGGACAGGCATTAGCCCTTCAGTATGTTCCTGATTTGATTTTGTTGGATCTCATGCTACCCAAAGTGGATGGCCTCACTCTTTGTCAGCGCTTGAGAAGAGATGAAAGAACTGCTTCTATTCCTATTTTGATGATCACTGCTTTAGGGGGCATAAAGGACAAAGTTACTGGATTTAATTCTGGAGCAGATGACTACATCACAAAACCTTTTGACCTAGAAGAACTGCAAGTAAGAGTTAAAGCTTTACTCAGAAGAACTAATAGAGCTCCTTTAGGTAGTAGCTCTCAGCAAGAAATTCTTAGTTATGGGTCATTAACTCTCGTTCCAGAGAGATTTGAGGCGATATGGTTTGAAAAACCTGTTCGATTAACTCATCTTGAATTTGAATTGCTTCATTGTTTGCTTCAAAGACATGGTCAAACAGTCGCACCTTCTTTAATTCTTAAAGAAGTTTGGGGATATGAACCAGATGATGATATTGAAACTATTCGTGTGCATGTTAGGCATTTGAGAACAAAGCTTGAGCCTGATCCAAGGAAGCCTCGGTTCATTAAGACAGTTTATGGCGCTGGTTATTGTCTTGAGCTGCCTACTGGTAATCAAATTGATGAATTTATCGATTTAATTGAAAACTCACGCAAAGAAAAAGAACGTTCAGATGCTTCTGTTAAATCATCAATCTCTACATCATAGATAATAAGGCTATTTCCCAAGATAGCCTTGGTTGAACAAATGATTCTATTTGAGAGCGAAGTCTTTCTAGCTTTTTGATATTTTTTATTTCCATACTATTGACCCAAAAATATTGCTGGATCCAATTAATCAACCATATTTGTTCATCGTTATTTAATTGATCTGTAATATTTTTTGCTAAAGATAAAGCATCTAGGGGATTATTTAATGGCATTTTTTTGACTTGACTCCATAATTGATCAGGTATATTTTCCCAGAATTGTATATTTTTTATCATTTCGCCTGGTGAACCATTTGAGAGATTTAACAATTCTTTTTCGGTTTGAAAAATAGATTTTTTTTGCTGTAAAACTAAGTCTTTATTTCTAAAGATTTCTTCTATGGAATTTATACTTAGACGATTGAAAGGGATAGTTTGACACCTAGACTTAATAGTACTTAGGGTGCTTTCTGGTCTGCTCGTAATCAATAAAAATACTCCTTTCCCAGGTTCTTCTAGTGTTTTTAATAACGCATTAGCTGCAGGTTCATTTAGCATCTCCAAATTTTCAATTATAATCATAATAAATTCTGACTCTAAAGGATTTTTTCCTAAAAATTGTTTTAACTCCTTAATTTGTTCAAGTCTTATTTGAGGTGGAGAACGTTTTGTTGAATTTTCTTTTTCTGCAATAGATTTTGATATTAATTTACCTTGATGAACATAAGTAGGCTCTATCCATATAAGATCAGGATGATTTCTTTTCTCAAGTTTTCTTCGAATATTAACATTGCCATTAATATTACTATTTAAACCTTCTAGAAATCTAAGTGCTGTAAGTTTACGGCCAATGCCATGTGCTCCAGTGAAAAGGTAAGCAGGTGCAATATGTTTTTTATTTAAGGCTGCTGCTAAAAGTTTAATTGGATAACTGTGTCCAACAATATCTTTAAAAAGTTGTTGTGAATATTCTTGGTTTTCCATTAATATTTATTTTCTAAATTAATGAGTATTTTTTTCAGTTCACTCTCTATTTCTTCACTTACTTGAGCGGTTGCATTTGAAGCATTAATTCTTATCCATTCGCGTTCTTCTCCTAAGCTCTTAAAACCTGATAAAACTTTTTTTAGAAAAGACTTGCCTTCAGCTTCTATTCTGTCATTTTGTTTTCTACTTCTTCTGTTAAGGCTTTCTTCAAGACTTAAATCAAGCCAAAAAGTAATATCTGGAGAAAGACCTTGAGTTGCAATTATTTCCAATTGGTTGATTATTTCAAAATTTAATTCTCTTCCATAGCCTTGATAGGCAAGTGTTGACCCACTAAATCTGTCACTCAGTACCCAATCTCCATTATTAAGTGCTGGAAGGATTACTTCAGAAACATGTTGAGCTCTATCAGCTGCATAAAGCAAAAGCTCGGTAATTGAATTAGGAGACGTATTTGTTGAAGTTTTGAGAAGTAGTTCTCTTAATGAAAACCCTAATTGAGTTCCACCTGGTTCACGAGTGATAATTAATTTGCTATTTTTTGGCATTACGCCACTTAAAGGTAACCATTCTGCTAAATGCTTTATTTGAGTACTTTTTCCACATCCATCGATGCCATCTAATACTAAAAAACGACCTTTCATGTTGTTTTTAAAGATAAAGCATTAACAACGACTGTGATCGAACTCAGTGCCATTAATAATGCTGCAATTGGAGGTGAAAGAACTAAACCAAAACCTGGAAGAAGAAGACCAGCTGCTATTGGTAAGGCGATCATGTTGTAACCAAATGCCCAAATAAGATTTTGTTTAATTTTTTTCATTGTTTGTTTTGCTAAAAACAGCGCATCTGGTAGGCCTTCAAGTTTCTCTCCTAGTAAAACTAGATCTGCAGAGTCTTTTGCAATTTGTGTTCCAGTACCTACCGCAATACCAAGATCAGAGGCCGCGAGAGCAGGAGCATCATTAATTCCATCGCCAACCATCGCAATAGAACCCTGAACTTGTAGTTCTTGTAGTCTTAGTAGCTTTTGATTTGGTAGCAGTTGCCATCCAAGTTGGCTAGTAGTAAATCCTAGTTTTTTCCCTAGCCTTTCTACTGCTTGACGTCTGTCCCCACTAAGCATGTTTAAAACAAGACCTGCTTTTCTTAATCTTTCTAAGGCAATATTTACGTCTTCTCTAAGCTTGTCATCGATACTTATTAAACCTAGTAAGTTTTCTTGATGAGCGACGGCGACAATTGAATGCCCTATTAAATTCGATTGATTTAATTGATTCTCAATAGAATCATTCCAGTTCACTCCTTCACTTTTGACCCATTCAATTGTACCGACTCTAATAGTACCTTTCATATCTATTATTTCTCCAGAGATGCCTTTCCCGGGATAAGTTTTAGTAGTAGATGTTTTAAGTAATGATAATTTTTTTTCTTCTGATTTTTGAACAATGGCATGTCCAAGAGGGTGACGACTATTCGTTTCTAAGCTTGCTGCTAATTGCAACATTTTGTCGGGATTATCTGTGCATAGATAATCCACTACTTGCGGACGACCAATAGTTAATGTCCCAGTTTTATCAAAGATGATTTGATCTAATGAAGCTGCTCTCTCAATGACATCACCACCTTTAAAGAGCCAGCCTCTTTTTGCAGCAAGTCCAGATGCGACGGTTATAACCGTTGGAGTTGCTAGGCCTAGAGCACAAGGACATGCGACAACAAGAACTGCTATGGAAAGTTGCAATGCAAGACCTAGAGGAGTTTGTGCTCCACCACCTAGTGAAGAATGAAGTCCATGTTGATGAATCAAACCTTGCCCACTGGCATGAAGGACTTCAGGCCATAGATCGGCACCTATTTGCCACCAGAAAATAAAAGTTGCTAATGAAAGGGTAACAACTCCATAACAAAAATTACCTGCGACACGATCTGCAAGACCTTGAATAGGTGCTTTTCGTGCTTGGGCCTCTTCTACTAAAGCAACAATTCTGGCTAAAGCGGATTCTGCACCAATTCGTTTAACTTCTAGTACTAAATTTGCTTCTAGATTGAGACTGCCAGATGCGAGTTCAATACCCGGGCATGCATTTACAGGAATTGATTCTCCAGTAAGGCTAGAAACATCAACTGCTGAATTTCCTTCAATGACTATTCCATCGACAGGTATACGGTCTCCAGCAAGCAATTGCAGGCGTTCACCAGGTTTTAATGCACCAACTCTAACTTCACGAATTTCATTATTGTCAATAAAGAGCCTTGCTGTTTCTGGTTGTAATTCTGCTAATTCAGTTAGGGCTTTACTAGTTCGAAACCTGGCCCGTTCTTCTAAAAATCTGCCTAGAAGGACAAAACCTAGCAACATTACTGGCTCGTTAAAAAAACATGGCCACGCCGCTCCAGGCCAAATTAGTGCAACCAGACTTGCTAAATAAGCGCTACTCACTCCTAACCCCACAAGACTATCCATTGTTGGAGCCAACGCAACAGCAGATTTCAATCCTCTTTTTAAAATTCCTAGACCTGGTCCTAATAATGCAACAGTTGCGAGACTTGCATGAAAAGGCAATGTTCCAATTAGGGGTAGATTAATTACTTGTCCTTCAGCTAAATGACCAAGTACAGAGAATAAAAGTAAAACAAGTGCAATCATCAATTGTCGCCATTGGTTCCACCATGATTTAGCAACGTTCATTTCGGAGATAGTTTGGTTATTAAATTTTTTTTCAGTTCTTCTGCTTGCTAGAAAGCCTTTTTCATTTAATTCTTTTATGACTTTATTTAAGTCTTTTTCACTATTTCCAAAATCTATCCAGGCAGTTCCTGTAACTAAATTGACGCTAGCTTTTATAATGTTTGGTTGTTTAGTAAGTACATTTTCAACTGACCGAACGCATCCGCCACACTTCATGCCTTCTATATCGAGCAAGACGGACTGATTGTTTTGATTATTTTCTTTTCGACTCAAGGTTCGGGAAATAGGTTTACATACGTTAAAGGTAATGTCAAAAAAGAACCTGTTTACTAGCATCAGAAACAAAAAATTAATTCTTTCTTCCCAAATCTCTTAGAATTTAGGCAGGATGGTTGAAGAAATTATTGAATTACTCTTCTCGTGCCTCGTAGTCAAAACAAAGACAATTTTATTGACAAGGCTTTCACAGTACTTGCAGAGTCTATTGTCAAAATGATGCCGATCGCTTCAAAAGAGAAGCAGGCCTATATCTATTATCGAGATGGCTTATCAGCTCAAAATGATGGGGATTACTCGGAGGCTCTTGAAAATTATGAGGAAAGCCTAAAGCTTGAGGATAATGCAATTGATAGAAGTGAAACTCTTAAAAATATGGCAATTATTTATATGAGCAATGGTGATGAAGATCTTGCACTGGAAACTTATTTGAAATCTTTAGATCAAAATCCTAAGCAACCATCGTGTTTGAAGAATATGGGATTGATATATGAAAAAAGAGGACGAATGGCTCAAGAAGCAGGAAACCTTGATGAAAGTGATATTTGGTTTGATAGAGCGGCAGATGTTTGGAGTAAGGCTGTAAGGCTTTATCCTGGAGGTTATCTTGAAATTGAAAATTGGCTCAAAACTAAAGGTCGGAATAACATAGATGTCTATTTATAGATTGCATTCAGAGTTATTACTGAGAGCTTTTGAGATTGCTTGGTTGAGATTAGAAGCTTCTATTATTTCCAAACTATTATTTTCTTTTGATTGATTATTTTTCATTCCTGATGGTACTAATGCTCGCTTAAAACCTAAGCGCATTGCTTCTTGAATACGTTGATTCATTTGTCTTACTTGTCTTAATTGTCCTCCTAGCCCTACTTCGCCAATGAGTACAGTTCCTTTCGGTAAGGTTAGATTTTTGTAACTGCATACTATTGCTGCTGCTATTCCAAGGTCTGCTGCAGGTTCATCAATTTCCAAACCACCTGCTACTGCTAAATAGCAGTCATGTCTAGAAATCGCTAATCCCATATGCTTTTCTATAACTGCGAGGATTTGGTGCAGGCGATTGCTTTCTACCCCAGTGGCAGTTCTTCTTGGACTTGCATAGGTTGTTGGATTAATAAGGGCTTGTAAATCAACTGCTATAGGTCGGGTTCCTTCACACGCAACTATTGTTGCAACTCCAGCTGCACATTCATCGCTTAAAAATAGTTCACTTGGATTTTGTATTTCTCTGAGTCCTACATCTTGCATTTCAAAAACACCAAGTTCATTAGTTGCTCCAAACCTGTTTTTTACTGCCCTTAGAAGCCTATGACTTGCGAATCTCTCACCTTCAAATGTAAGAACAGCGTCAACTAGATGCTCTAAGACTTTTGGCCCAGCAAGTATTCCTTCCTTCGTTACATGACCGACAATTAATAAGGCTGTATTTGTTTGTTTAGCTATTCTTTGTAATTTTGCAGAGCATTCACGCACTTGCGCAACTGATCCAGGTGCACTTGAAAGGCCTGAAAAATTTAAGGCTTGAATACTATCAATTATTGCCACAGAGGGTTTGTAATTATCTAATTCGTCTAAAACTTTTTCTATATCAGTTTCTACAAGAAGATGAAGGTTTGATGGCGATTGACTCAGTCTTTGCCAGCGCAGTCTTACTTGGTGTGCAGATTCTTCAGCTGTTACGTATAACACTTTTTCTTGAATCGCCATAGACGTGGCACTCTTCAGAAGAAGAGTGCTTTTTCCTATTCCTGGATCACCACCTACTAATACAACAGACCCAGGGACTAAACCGCCGCCTAGAACTCGGTCAAATTCTTTATATCCAGTTGTGATTCTTTCCAGAACTTCTTCTTGTATTAAAGAGATTGGTTCTGAGCGTTGGAAAGATGATTTTTCAGAATTGTTCGAGTTACGTTTCCGAGCTTTTTGGTTTGAAGCACTAATTATTTCTTCAACAATTGAGTTCCATTCTCCGCAACTTGAGCATCGACCAAAGAATTGCCGTGTCTCAGCTCCACAGTTTTGACAGACATAAATAGAGATAGATCTGTTCACGAAGTTGTGTAAAGGAAGTTTGCTGTAGTTGAATAACAAATAACAGTTATTGATCTTTTAATACCTTTTAAGGTTTGAAAGATCAATCTCTTAAGCCGCCGAAGCCTAATCAACAAATGACGGCAATAAGTCCATCCAAAGAAACCATTCTCGTTGCTGACGATGAGGCCAGTATTAGAAGGATTCTGGAAACTCGTCTTTCTATGATCGGCTATCAAGTCGTAACAGCATGTGATGGAAAAGAAGCATTGGAACTTTTTCGCAATTGTGAACCTGACTTGGTAGTTGTGGATGTGATGATGCCTAAGTTAGATGGTTATGGCCTTTGTCAAGAATTGCGTAAGGAGTCAGATGTTCCTATCGTGATGCTCACTGCCTTGGGTGATGTCGCTGACAGAATTACAGGTTTGGAGCTAGGAGCAGATGATTATGTGGTCAAACCTTTTAGTCCTAAGGAATTAGAAGCTCGTATTAGGTGTGTTCTTCGTCGAGTTGAAAAAGAACATATTGCTGGATTGCCTAATTCTGGTTTGATTCAAGTAACTGATTTGCGAATAGATACAAATAAAAGACAGGTATTTAAGGCTGATGAAAGAATTCGTCTTACAGGAATGGAATTTAGTTTATTAGAGCTTTTAGTTAGTAGATCCGGAGAGCCTTTTAGTAGAGGTGAAATTCTAAAAGAAGTTTGGGGTTATACGCCAGAAAGGCATGTAGATACACGAGTTGTTGATGTACATATATCTCGCCTTCGTTCAAAGTTAGAGGCAGATCCAGCAAATCCTGAGTTGATCCTTACTGCTAGAGGTACTGGTTATTTGTTTCAACGAATAGTTGATGTACTCGGTTCTGAGGGGAATTGAAATCTAGTGGATAATGATTTTAGAAATAAGCCCAATCGCTCGAGAGCAATCCGAAGATTGGTTATTTGGTATAGAAGGAACTCAGCAGTTACTTCTATTGTTGATACTGCAGCTACATCTGCATCTGCGGCGGGAAATGTTGCAGGTTCAGTTGTCTCAAATGCTGGTTCAGTTGTAACAAGTGCTGGTTCAATTGCTAGGAATACTCTTCAACCTCTAGTTTTCGATCCTTTAAAAAGGTTACAGGGAGCTGAAATTGATCTTGAGAAAAACTCAATACATGATTCCGAACGATTATGGATAGCAGTTGATGGAATGGGAGGCGATCAAGCTCCTGGAGCAATTTTAGAGGGATGTTTAAAAGCTATTGATCGATTACCTTTGCGAATCAAATTTGTCGGTGAAGTTGAAAAGATATATAAATCAGCAGAAGAACTTGGTTTAGATGAATTGCTTTCAGAATCCATAACTTCTGGATACTTAGAAATTATTCCATGTGGTTCATCTATTGGTATGGATGAAGAAGCTACTGCTGTGAGAAGAAAGAGAGATGCAAGTGTAAATATTGCAATGGATTTAGTAAAAAAAGGCGATGCTTTAGCTGTTTATTCAGCAGGGAATTCAGGCGCATTAATGGCATCAGCTATTTTTCGATTAGGTCGATTAAAGGGAATAGATAGACCGGCTATTGGAGCTTTATTTCCCACGAAGGACCCAGGCCAACCTGTTTTAGTTCTTGATGTAGGAGCAAATATGGATTGTAAGCCTGTTTATTTGCATCAGTTTGCCCTTTTAGGAAACATTTATTGCAGAGATGTTTTACAAGTTAATCAACCTCGAATTGGTTTATTAAATATTGGCGAAGAATCTTGTAAGGGTAATGAGTTATCCCTCAATACTTATGAGCTTTTATCTCAGGAGGAAAGACTTAAATTTGCAGGAAATTGTGAAGGTAGGGATGTACTATCAGGTGATTTTGATGTAGTTGTTTGTGATGGTTTCACTGGGAATGTACTTCTTAAATTCCTCGAATCTGTAGGTAGTGTGTTATTAGATGTATTAAGAGCTGAGCTACCAAGAGGAAGAAGGGGGAAAGTAGGTTCTGCTTTTTTAAGAAGCAATTTAAAAAGAATTAAAAAACGTTTGGATCATGCTGAACATGGCGGTGCTCTTTTATTAGGAGTTAATGGTATTTGTGTTATTGGTCATGGTAGTAGCAAGGCCCTTTCTGTAGTGAGCGCCTTGCGAATTGCTCACTCAGCTGCAAGTCATGGAGTTATGGATGACTTGGCTGAGCTTCAAAAACCTTTAACTTTAAGTGCGAGATCTTAAGATTGCGGTGAGATTGACTAAAGAAAGAAGGGGTTTAGTGAAATTTTGACTAAAACTTCTCAAAACAGTTTTGGTGTTGCTCTTGTGGGATGTGGCAGTGCTACTCCTTCTCAAAGGGTCTCGAATACGCAAATTGGATTAAGAGTAGACACAAATGACTCTTGGATTCGATCTCGCACAGGTATTTGTGAGAGAAGAGTTATAAGTGATGGAGAGACTTTGAGCTCACTTAGTGCCAAAGCAGCTGAGAGTGCAATGAAAATGGCTAAATGGGATGCAGAAACTATTGATTTAGTCATTCTTGCAACTTCTACTCCTGACGATTTATTTGGCTCTGCACCTAAAGTCCAAGCTGAGATAGGAGCGAAAAAAGCAGTTGCTTTTGATTTGACAGCAGCATGTAGCGGTTTTTTATTTGCGTTGGTTACAGCCTCGCAATTTTTGAAAAGAGGAGAGATGAAGAGGGCATTAGTAATCGGAGCGGATCAGTTAACACGTTGGGTTGACTGGGATGATAGAAGAAGTTGTGTACTTTTTGGAGATGGAGCAGGGGCAATTGCTCTTGAACAACTAGCAGAAGAGAGTGATGGATTAATCGATTTCAAATTAAGGTCTGATGGGAGTCGTGGTAATTGTTTGAACTTGCCGAATTTAGAAGAATTTGAGATGTTGATTCCAGGCCTATGTCATCAAAAAGGCGGTTTTTCTAATATTCAAATGAATGGTCAAGAAGTTTATAAGTTTGCGGTTCGTGAGGTTCCAATAATTTTGGAAGAACTATTAAATAAAAATCAAATTAGGGCTGATCAATTGGATTGGTTGCTGTTACATCAAGCTAATCAACGTATACTCGATTCAGTTGCAGAAAGGTTTTCTGTTTCTGCTGATAAGGTTTTGAGTAATCTTGCAAGCTATGGAAATACCTCAGCGGCCACTATCCCTTTAATGCTGGATGAGGCCGTTAATGATGGTCGTGTTCAACCTGGACACTTGATTGCGAGTAGCGGGTTTGGAGCTGGTTTAAGTTGGGGGGCAGCGCTATTTCGCTGGCGTGGGCCAATTTAGGATTTTTATTCAAGGAAGTTCTTTATGACTGTTGCATGGGTTTTCCCTGGTCAGGGATCACAGAAGAAAGGTATGTCAGATGTTGTGATTGATTTCCCTGGAGCAAGAGAGAGATTCGAATTTGCTTCAGAACTTCTTGGGAGAGATTTGTTAAAGATCTGCGAAGCTAAAGATCTCAATGAATTGCAACCCTCTGATATTAATGACACGAGAAATACTCAACCAGCACTTTTTGTGGTGGAATCATTGATTGTCGATGAATTGCGAAAAAAAGGTCAATCTCCCTCTTTTGTTGCTGGTCATAGTCTTGGTGAAATAGTTGCTCTTTATGCGGCTGATGTTTTTGACATAAAAACTGGTTTACGTTTATTGAAGAGACGGTCGGAGTTAATGGCTTCTGCGGGTGGAGGAGCAATGACTGCTGTTTTGGGATTTGATAGGGCGGAATTAGAGGGTCTTGTTAATTCGCAGAAAGGTATTGTTATTGCTAACGACAATAGTTCCTCTCAAGTTGTCTTGTCAGGTACACCCGAGGCTGTTAAAAAAGTTACTACTCAATTGAACTGTAAAAAGGCTATTCCTTTACAAGTCTCAGGTGCATTTCATTCACCCTTTATGGAAGAAGCTTCGAAATCTTTTGCTTTGGAGCTCGATCAAGTCTCATTTAATAATGCTAGTTTTCCTGTGTTAAGTAATTCTGAACCATCTCCAATTACTGATGGGATGATCTTAAAAGAAAGGCTTAAGAATCAAATGTCATCAGGTGTCCGATGGAGAGAAACAATGAATGTTATGGTTCATAATAAAATTAATACTATTTTCGAAATAGGTCCCGGAAATGTTTTAAGTGGCCTTATAAAGCGTTCGATGAAAGATGTTGTAGTAAAACAAATATTCTCAGAAAGTGATGTTGGGAATTAATTCTTAGTCAATATGAATAAATCATGTCAGTCCGATGTCTCTCTTCCTTTGCAAAATAGACAATCATTTGCTTATTCCATTGTCAGTTATTTAATTGTTTTCCCAATTTTTCGAGTTTTTTTTCGAGGGAGAACTTTCGGAAATAACAATGTTCCACAAATGGGCCCTTTAGTTGTCGTTTCTAATCATGGGTCAGATCTTGATCCACCAATTCTTGGACATGCTTTAGGACGACCAGTCTCATTTATGGCTAAGGCTGAATTATTTAAGATTCCTTTTTTGTCAAATATTATTCGCTCTTGTGGTGCATATCCTGTTAAGCGAGGTGCAAGTGATCGTGAGGCAATAAGAACAGCTAGTAATCGTCTTAACGAAGGTTGGGCAATAGGTTTGTTTTTGGATGGTACACGTCAAGCAGATGGAAGGGTAAATAACCCTATGGCGGGAGCTGCTTTATTGTCTGCAAGGAATGGAGCGCCTTTATTACCAGTGGCTATTATTAATAGCCATAGAGCATTAGGTAAGGGCTCTGGATGGCTGAGATTTGTTCCTATTCATATGAGGATAGGAACTCCTATCCCCCCGCCTTTAAGTCGACGTAAAACTGATTTAGAACAGACAACTAAGCAATTACAAGAACAAATTAATTGCATGATAGATACAGGCCTTATAAAATAAATCCAAGATAATTAATATAAAAATTGAGAACTATTTAGGAATTTTTTATAAATTAATTTAGGATCTTTTCCTATTGAAACCCATGTAAGGGCTCTAATAGAATCAAGTAATTTTTTTCGATATGATTCTTTCTCGCATTCAATGAAGCAATCTAATGAAAGACTTGTTAATTTAATACCTCTACTCCCTGTTACTATTTTCCCTATCAGACTTGCCCTTGAAAAGTGTTCTTCACTTGTAATCATTAGTATATGGCTAATTCTATTATTGCTAAGATCATCTAATATAGAAGTGAAGTTAGTTAATGTATCCTTAGCGCGATAATCTAGTTTAACATTATTAAGATTTAAACCTTCTTTTTGTATTAACCATTCTGCATATTCGCGGTTACTTCCTCCGCTTATTAAAAGCGGAATATCTAGTTCTTTAGACAATCTTATTCCTTCTTTTTCTCTGCTTATATCTCCTCCAAGAACAAGAATTAATTCGGGTTTCTTATTGTTTAATGCAGCCTTAATATAAGGCTGCATGGCTCCTAATGTGGTTAAGCATATAATTAAACTTCCTAAACCTATAAGAAATACTTTATATGAGCTCATTTTTTTTATCTACGGGAGAAGTTGGATATATTGGTAAGATTTTTCGCCAATCACTTTTGGTTTTTAATTTGTGAGCAGACAAACTAATATTTAATAGCTCTAAAGTATCTTTATATATATCTGGTTTTGAATCTACTGAAGGAAAAATATCCATATTTTTTGGTAAGAGACGAGGAGTTACTAATTCTAAAGTTTGAACATCATTATTTTTTTTTGAAAGACACTTGATTTGATATTTGCCAGCAATTAATCCACGACGCTTAAGACATTCTTTTATCCAAAAAGGCTTATTTCTTTGTTCTGGTTTTAAGTCCTTTTCCAGTCTTGAAGCCATTAAGGCAAAACTACTTACTCCATCTAAAGGACAATGAACTTGTTGAGCAATAATTCTTGCCATGGCAATGGACAATCTTGTTCCTGTAAAACCTCCTGGACCTGTTGCTACAGCTAAGCGAGCTATTTCAGACCAAAATTTTTTTGGTAAAAGTTTGTCGACACATTGCAAAAGATCATTAGATAATTTTTTTTCTATTTCAAATGTAGAGCTTTGAATTATTGAATTTGAGTTTTTTAAATCTAGAACAGCAACTCCAAAAGATCCTGTGGAACTATGTAATGCAAGCAAATATTTCTTATTATTATTTATGTTCATTAAAAGTTTATGTTGGCAGTTCTTCTCCAGGACGTAGGCGCAACCACTTTCCGTGATCTTCTAAAAAACTACCGCAGGCTCTAACATCCCATTCAACTTGAACTCCAGCATTTTGAACTTCTTTAACACTCACATGTATACGAGGTTGATTACCTTGAAAATCAGGAGAAGAACTTAAATGTTTTTCTCCATGTTGTTCTTCAACAGCGTGATAGGTCTTGCATCGGTCTACCCAACGACAGTTCACACAGATACACATGTTTCAAAATGGTACTGATTGTTTGATGTGGGAGGGCAATCACAAATTAATAACTCGAGTTCTTTGTGAAAGGTTGAATCCCTCTTCATGGCCTTTCAGTCTAAATGATCTTCCAGATGGATGTGCTTTGGTCGGAGGCGCTGTTAGAGATGGATTGCTTAATCAAATTAAGAATAAAGCAGATTTAGACTTTGTAGTTCAATCTAATGCAATAGAAGTTGCAAAGAACTTGTCTCTTCGCTTAGGAGGAACTTGTGTAACCCTAGATAAGGAAAGGGATATTGCAAGATTAATTTGTAAAGGTTGGACAATTGATTTCGCGAAACAAATTGGTGCGAGCCTCCAAGACGATCTTTCTAGCAGAGATTTTACGATTAATGCAATTGCTTTGATTTTCAATTATGAGCCAAAACTTTTTGATCCTCTTGGTGGAATTGAAGATTTAAGAGCAAAAAAAATTGTCGCAATAAGAGAGAAAAACTTAATAGAGGATCCTTTGAGAATGCTTCGTGCTTATAGATTAATCTCTGAGCTTAAGCTTGATGTTGAGGCTGAGACGCTTAAATTTATCAATTCCAATTCAAATCTTTTATCTCAAGTAGCTCCTGAAAGAATTAAATTTGAAATTCAAAGGTTAATTAATGGATTATGGGTGAATGATGCATTACCTCTTTTAAAAGAATCATCTCTTTTGAAGCTTTGGCAAAATGAAACCAGTAATTTTGTTGAAAAATCTTTTTATTTCAAAAAACATAAGGCTTTTACTAAGGATGAATTATCTATTGCATTGCCTTTATATCACTTGGTTGACTTGTTGAGTCATAAAGGTCTTTTGAAATTGTGTTTTAGTAAAAAACTCATTCAGGTAAGTGAGATTTTGAGAAAATGGCAACGGAAAAATGATGGAATGGCTTTTAAAACTCTTAATGAAGACGATCGTTATCAGTTACATATTGAATTAGAAAAAGATTTACCTGCATTAATTTTGGACTTTTCAGAAGCAGATCAAACTCTCTGGATGGAGCGTTGGAGAGATCAAAATGATCCATTATTCCATCCTTCTTCTCCCTTGGACGGATTGGCATTGCAGGAAATTCTGCATATTCCTGAAGGTCCCTTGATAGGTCAAATTATTAATCAACTTTGTAAGGAAAAAGCTTTTAATCGCTTGCATACTCGAGATGAGGCTGTTGAATTAGCTCGTAACTTATGGAAACAAAAGCAACCCTTTTTGTGATTAACTACACACATCTGAAG
>CETG01191901.1_pt1 | contig 14466 bp, 15 predicted proteins | sample 361471 | NCBI WGS metagenome assembly CETG01 (sample SAMEA2622696, study PRJEB7988) | marine metagenome | isolation source: saline water (ENVO:00002010), including | reverse complement strand
TATGCCTTGTCTATTATGAGGGGTGATTCTTATTATTGCTTCAGTTGCGGTTGGTAGAAATGAAGCAAGAGCTATTGCAATTGGTACTTGAGCAATAATAATTACGACTATGCCGTAATTTACTATTGATGATAAACTAAGAAATAAACATCCTAAGCTGAAATTAATTAGGCTTATTTTAAGCCCATAATATGGGTTTCTTTTAGCAACATATTTACCTATTGGCCATTGAAATATTACTAATAATGTTAATTGCAAAAATATTAGAATACTGCTCCAACTTTCACTTAGTGCCGGTCTCATTATACCGCCTTTAACCAGATCAAGCGGCAATATACTTTGTATTAAAGCAAATATACCTGTAGATATTATGCTAATGAATAATATTGGATATGTTTTTGGGAGCCATTCTTTTAAAGGGTACTTATTATTGTTGTAGGCTAGATTTTTTGTCTTAGTATTATTTTTTAAGTTGTATATTCTACTATCAAATAGGAGGCAAATGAAAATAGTCATGCATATAATGTCCATTATGTATACAGACCTTATGGTGCCAAGATATGTAGATAAAGACCCGATTAATGTCCCAATACTTGTCCCAATAGCATCTCCACTTCTAGCCAGTGCAAAGCCTTTCGCGGAAGAGAAATGCTTACAGCTTGCTGGAATCCCTAGCTCAGCGGAGGGCCAGTAAACACCTCCAGCAGTTCCTATTAGAAATTGACCATTTAAATAATTAAAATATGTTTGAGAATTAAATAATACTAAATCGCCAATCATAGCAATTATTGCTGCTAATTTTAATGTTTGATAAAAGCTTATGCCTTTATCCAGGAATTTACCTGTTATTAATCTAGAAATAGTCCCTGCTAAGGCTGCTATGCCAAAGCCTGTTCCGATTTCACTAGCAGAAAGACCTAACTTGTTGAAAATTAATGAGGTTAAATAAATTACACCCCCTGCTCCAAGCGAGGCGAAAAATCTCCCTCTGGTAATCAGGCGCAGTTCTAAGGGAAACTGGTACCACCAGTTAATTAATTTTAGCGTTGTTTTAGAGACGCTCAATGGCAATGAGTTTTTTAGTTGGGATTCTCACCACTCTTGTATTTAGCTTTACCAGCATTTTGCCTGGGAAAGCAGCAGAGAGGATTGTTATTGAATTGGAGGATATGTCGCTGCCAATTTCAGTGGAGCAATTAGTTGAGTGGGTTGAAGAAATGTCTATTCCTAACTCCATCAAAGAATTGTCTGAATGGGCGCGGAACAAAGACGATATTAATTCAGAACTCTCAAATTGGTTAAATCTGCTGGAGATGGAGAGTCGGGGAAACTTAGTAAGAATTCTGAAGTCACCCTTTATAAAAGATCGAAGTATGGCCATGCAACTCTTGAGAAGTTGGATGGGAAGAAAACTATTGGATGAAATCAGTGATCTAGTTCGCTTAGATAATGACAGCAGTGGTAAGCAAGTTCTTGTTACTCTCGAATTCCTTGTAAATAGTCAAAAATCAGTAAATACGCTTGATCTACTTCAGGCTTTGCCCGCGGAGACAATTTATCTTGATTTGGATGGCCTTATTAAAATTGCTAATCAATGGAAGAATGAATTAAAAAATCAGCAGCAATTAGTAGTTCAGTTGTCTGAATTGAAATCTAATCTGCAAATGTATTCTAATGATGAATATTTGTCGTCGAAAAAATCATTTAGAAGATCTTTCTCTCTAGATGTTAATCATCGCTTAATGCCATTAGAGTTGGAGATTTGGAACCCTGCAAAGGGGCTAGAAGATAGACCTAATTGGCTTATATTCATGCCAGGTCTTGGAGGCGATGTAGACCATTTTCGATGGTTGGCTCGTTTATTAAGTGAATCTGGTTGGCCAGTGGTTTTGCTTCAGCATCCAGGTAGTGATGGCAAGGCAGTTCAAGAACTTTTAGAAGGGAAAAGACCTCTGCCTGGTGCGGAAGTTATACCTGAAAGATTGAGCGATCTATCGGCAGTAATTAGTGCCCAGAAAACAGGGGAACTTCCAGTAATGGGGGAAAAGCTAATTCTTATGGGCCATTCTTTAGGTGCTTTAACTGCTTTTCTGGCATCAGGAAGTATTCCTGATGATGATTTAGCAGCTCGCTGCCAAACAGCATTAAAGGATTTGTCTCTTACGAATCTTTCTAAGCTTTTACAATGTCAGTTAATTGACGTGGAGTTGAAGCAAATATCTACACCAGAAATCAATGGAATTATTGCTCTCAATAGTTTTGGCAGTCTTTTATGGCCAAGCCCTGTTGGAATTAAAAACTCTTTTCCAATACTTATAACTGGAGGGACTTATGACCTTATTACTCCTGCTTTAAGCGAACAACTTGGTTTGTTTTTATCCACTTCTCCCAATAAGAAGAGTATGGTTTTGTTGATACAAGGAGCTAGTCATTTTTCTCCTATTAGAGTTGAAGGTCAGTTGGCTAAAGAGAGCGGTGATGATCTCTTTCAGCTTGGAGAATCTTTAGTTGGAGTTCAACCTCTTATTGTTCAAAAATTATTAGCAAGTGAAATTATAAATTTTTTGAAAAATTTAGAGGACGAACAGGCAAATAACTTAAGTAGAAAGCAAGAAAAATATGGTTTGAGTTTCTATACTCTTGATAGAGAGTCAATAAATCAGATAATTAATGATTAATAACTTATTCTAGGATCTATAATAGAAATTATTACATCAAAAGTAACACTAATAATTACTATTAAACTTGAAATTATTACAACTATTCCTTGTACTACTGGGTAGTCTCTTTGGGTTATTGCTTCTTGGAGTCTTAGCGCTATACCAGGCCAGGAAAATGTTATCTCAATTAATAATGCCCCACCAATTAATGATGTTAATGTTAGACCCATAATAGTTAAAACTGGTAACAAAGCATTTGGGAGTGCATGCTTAATTATAAGTTCTCTTTCTCTAATGCCTCTACTCCTACTAGCTTCAATATGCTCATCATTTAAAGATTTACTCAAGCTCAATCTTAGAGTTCTACTGAATATGCCACTTAAAAGAAAGCCAAGAACCATACTTGGCAAAAGTAGGTGCCTAATTGCTCCATTCAAGGCTTCCAAGTTTAGTTGCATTATGCTGTCGATTATTAAAAAACCTGTACCTTGAGGTTGTTCAATACTTATTGGGAAACGCCCCCCCACGGGAAACCAACCTAGAACAACTGCGAAAATAAGTTGTGAAATCATTGCAGCCCAGAAAGGTGGCAAAGCATAAGTACTGATTCCAAATAATCTTCCGAAAACATCAATTTTTCCCTCTCTTTTTGCTATTCCACTAAACCCAACTATTACTCCAATAATAATTGCTATTAATAGTGAAAAAACGGCAAGTTCAATTGTAGCTGGTAGGGACTTTGAAATTATAAGATTTACAGATTCTTGATTTATAAGCGCCTTTCCGAGATTAAGGTGGATTAATTGATTTATATATTCATAGTATTGAAGCCAAATAGATTTATCTAAACCAAGTTTTGCTCTTAGAGCTATTCTGGCAGACTCGCTAGCTCTACTGCCTAGCAATGCGTCTACAGGGTCACCTGGGGCAATCCTAAGTAAAATAAATACAAAGCTAGATATAAGCCAAAGCATTACGGGGATCAACGCGAGCCTTGCTAAAATATATTTAATTAACTTTCTTTCTCTACTCATTGTTATCTGAAATTATTTTTATTTTGTTTACTAAAAGTTGGCCTCGCTCATCAAACTCTGGTTTGGAAATATTTTTTTGAGACCATGCTCTTGGTCTTACAAACCAAAGTGGGATCAGAGGTATATCTTTAGCTGCTAATTCTTCAACTTCTCGCAATTTTAGCAATCTATTTTCTCCATAAATAGATTCACTCTCTTTTAATTTAATCTGAATTTTTGAATTATTCCAAAAACTACCACCAATAACAGACTCCCCTTTAAAGCAAATATTATCTTCTGATTCTTCACAACTTAGCAGTGGAGATAAGTATGCTTCTGGATCCATATATGCTCCTCTCCAGTCAAGTATGACAGCATCAAAGATACCCTCACTAAGTTGCTTATAAATACTTGTTGACTCTAATCCATTTAGTCTAAAGCTTATGCAATCACTCAATGCATTCTTTATTTGAGATCTCCATGTAAGGGCTAAAATCTTATCGGATGGAACATTAGACCTAAAAGTTAATACAAAATTTAATTTCCTTTGATCACAAAATCCTTCTTCCTTTAGTAATTCTCTTGCTTTTTTAGGGTCATATTTTGGCCAAAATTTATCATCTATATTTCTTAACTTTGATGGAATAATAGAATTAGATGGATTTCTTAAATTATAACTAACCCTTGTATTTAACAGTTTTCTGTCAACACTTAGAGAAAGTGCTTCTCTTACTTTTGTTCTTGAAAAAGGGGTGTCATTTGCTCTTAAAACAATATATCCAAGTTCAATTGGATCACCAGTACCCTCATTTATCTTTTTATTAATGCTTAATTTATTTAGAGATCGAACTTGGTCTTCATCAATTGAATTAGAAATGAGGACATCAACCTCCTTGCTTAGCATGGCACCATAGAGAGCGGTTGAATTTGTTAGATTAATAAAATTAATCCTATTAATATATGGTTTTTCCCCATGATATTTATCAAATCTAACAAGTTTTTGTTTTCTTGATTTAAAAGTTTTCAATTTATAGGGTCCAGTTCCAATGAAATCTTGGTTTAAGAAATCATTCTTATATTCTTTGTATTTTAATGGTGAAACGGGTGTTAAATTTACCGATGTAAGAAAGCCTACAAGAGAGCTTGATTGTCTTGTTAGATTTAATATAATTGTAAATTCATTAGGCGTTTCTATACTTTTAATTCTTCCATCTATAATATAATTTAAGGTTCCGATTCTTAGAAATCTTTCAATTGTAAAAGCCATTGCTTCAGCATTAAATTTAGTTCCATCATGAAAGAATATATCTTCTCTTAAGTCTATTTTTAGACTTAAGCCATCTTCACCCAATATTGGAAGACTTTTAGCCAGCTGGGGTTCTATTTCACCTTTTTCATTTATTTTATATAGGGTATCTCCCATAGTACCGATTACCTGTAAAGCTTGGAAAGTATTTGCTTGCGCAGGATCAAGAGAAGAGATCTTTCCAGCTGACGCAATTATAATTTCATTTGATGCTCTTTTGGGCTGACAAGAAATTTGAGTAGTAGAGGAAAAGATAAAAAGAATTGATAAAAGATATCTTGTTTTTCTATTGCTGAATGATTTATTCAAAACTTATATACCCTAATCATTCCTTAGATTGGATGGAAGTAGGGCTTTGGTGCGCTTAAATCAGCTATTTGTCTCATGGAAATCTCAAAAACAGGAGACCCTTTTGGCGGGAGAGGCCATTTCCTTACCCAACATTTTTGATTCTGATCATCTATTCCAATCACCTGAAATGTCCCTTGGTCTGAATTTAAATTTACGCAGTCACCCTGATGGAGCTTTTCTATAGGCTTGAGTTTTTTATTTGAATTCTCTCCCTTGAAATCTCTACTGTTTTTTCTTGGCTGAAGGAGGGGGTCCATAGGGCCTTGATTGATCATTCTCCTTCAATTTGACAAAGGACTGTGAAGATGGGCTACTTATTATTCTTATTTAAATACAAACCATCTGAGATGCTATCCCTTTGACTTTTGCTAAAGAAGTTATTTCATCTAAAGAATACTGAAAACTTCCGCCATCAACGATATCAGTAACTACAACTATTTCTGCACCTGCCTCGCTAGATTCAAATTGAACAATTGATTTGATTGAGACACCATTGGAACCAAGAATATTGCCGATTTTTCCAATTACACCTGGAGTATCTTCTGTTACTAGTCGTAAATAGTGCTTTTGCATTATTTCACTTGGTTTAACTAGCTCACAGATTCTCCAACTTTTTCCAGCAAGAAGAGGATCTAGTTTGGTATCCTTCCCACCAAGAAATTGCACTCCAGCGATATTTAAAATATCAGCGACAACAGCAGAAGCGGTTGGTCCTGCTCCAGCTCCAGGACCATAGAACATGACCTCACCGATAGGTGACCCTTCTACCAAAATCGCATTGTTAACTCCATTAACACCAGACAAGGGATGTTGACGAGGAATCAGTGTTGGTTGAACCCACACTGAAAGAGGGAGCACACTATTTGGACCTTTGTCAGATTTTTTTACTCTTTCAGCAACTGCTAAAAGCTTTACTACGTATCCAAGTTCCTTTGCATAATCAACATCTACTGATTGAATTTTGGAAATCCCCTTTGTGGGTATGTTTGCTCTATTAATAGAACCTCCAAAAGCAAGGCTGCTTAGTATGGATATCTTGTCAGCAGCATCAAAACCCTCTATATCTGCAACTGGATCGGCCTCAGCATATCCAAGCCTTTGAGCTTCTTTGATTAAGTCTTTTATGTTTGCTGTTTCAGATTTCATCCTTGTGAGGATGTAGTTTGTCGTTCCATTAATTATCCCAAGTACTTTATCTATTTGATTTGCTCCTAATGATTGTTTAAGAGGCTCGATAATTGGAATCCCTCCACCTACTGCAGCTTCAATTAGGACGTAAACACCAGCTTTATTTGCGGCTAACGCGATTTCATCTCCGTACCTTGCTATCACTGCCTTATTAGCTGTTACAACGGACTTGCCGTTTTGTATTGCCTTGATTATTAGTGAGCGAGCTGGTTCAATCCCACCCATGACTTCCACAACTATCTGTATCTCCGGATTCTCGACAACCTCTAGTGCATTCTCAGTGAGAACATCTGAGGGGATATGTACTCCTCTTACTTTATTTACATCTCGTACAGCTATTTTTGTTAATTCAAGTTTTTCAACAAGTGGATTTCTTCCTTTAGGTGTTTGAATTATTTTTGCAACCCCTGAACCAACTGTCCCTAGGCCCAATAGGCCTATTTTTAGATTTTTATTCATTGTATTCCCTCTTTATTCATTGGTATGAGCTAACTATATGAAATTTAGGTACTTTCCCCTTTAGAAATCAGATTGGCTTGAGATTTCATTTTTCTTAGGATGTTAAGGAAACCATTGGCTCTTGAGGCAGTTAGACTGGAATTAAGTCCTGTATCAGTTATAAAATCTTCATTTATATTAATTATCTCTTGAGGGGTCAAATCTTTTAAACCTTCAAAAAGTAAAGATAGTAATCCCTTGGTAATTAGAGCGTCTGAATACCCTTGCCAAATTACACGTGATTTGTTTAACTCTCCCCTTAGGTAAACTTGTGAAACGCATCCACTTACCTTAAGTTCCTCATGCCTTTGATCTTCAGGTAAAACAACCAATTTTTTCCCAAGCCAAATAACATATTCGTATCGTTTCCTAGAATCATTTGCAGACTTTAATTTCTTAACAATCCTGTCAAGAGCATGACTGCCGTATTTTGAGTCTTTGGAGTCATCAGGCTTTCCAAGCATTAAGACTAGAACCATTTTTTGCTATATATGAATCATATTAAATCCAATTATTTGCGTTCAAACATGATTTCTAAATATCGTGAATTGATGATAAACCTTTTTGTTTATGAATTTAACGTGCTTTTAGGGGATTCGTTATTTAGATAGGCTTCTCTCGAATCCGTTTTCTGTTATCCAGCCATCAAAAGGTATGTCCCAACTTTGTTTTGGGAGCTCTTTATTTAATAAACAAGAAGAAGGAAGAACGGCTAATGATATGACTGATCTCCATTCTTTGTTAGATCTTAATTTATCAAAATATCCGCCTCCATATCCCAGCCTGTATCCATGTTTATCAATAGCAATAGCAGGTACTAGCATAAGGGACATCTCAAAAGGTTCAAGGCAATTATTTGTTTTTGGGTAAGGTATTCCCATACTATCTTTAACAAATACCTGATTAGAAAATGGATGATAATTCATCTTTTTGTTTTTATTTGTAGATGGAAAAGCAAATTTAATTTTTTCTATTTTGCATAGGTTCATTAAGTTGACTTCACCTTTTAAAGGCCAATAAATACCTACGTATTTCTCAGTTTTATATTGATATGGATTGTTCTTTAATAAATCTTCTACTTGCTTATATATATTAATTTCGATTCTATCGAAATTAACCATACGTTTTTTCGCAAATTCTTTTCTTAAACTTTCTTTTTTAATAGACATTATGTTTTTGTAATATTAAAACTACTAAATAGTTGATGATTCTTTGTACCAGCCTGTAAGTGCAATTGCCAAGGCATCTGCAGCATCATCTGGTTTTGGAGGAGAGGTTAAATTTAGTTCTCTAATAACTGCTTCAAGAACTTCTCCCTTTTCCGCTCGCCCATAACCAGTAACTGCCAGTTTTATTTGCATTGGAGGGAACTCTAATGAAGGAATATTCTTTTTGGCTAATGACATCATGATAACGCCCCTTGCTTGTACGACGCTAATTGTTGTACTTGAACGATAAAAAAAGAATTTTTCTACAGCAGATATGTTTGGTTTCCAAAGGTCTATTAATTGTAAAAGATCATTATTAATCTCTACCAATCTTAATCCTTCATTCATGTTTTTATTTGTTGAAATAATACCACAATCAAGCATCGATAGTTTCTTGTTTTTATACTCGATTATCCCATAACCCACCCTAGCTAAGCCAGGATCAATTCCTATTATACGCAATTACCTATTCCTCTAGATTAAGAGCAAAGATTGATTTGTTTTCATCCTCATTTCTCTCGAATATTTTACAGAAAGCCTTGATAACTCTATCGCCAGAATCAATTTGTTCAAGTGGATCTTTCCTTAGTCTATGCCTTAACGAGCAGTTGATTACTCTTGCAATATCTTCTTCGGAAACTTCATTTCGACCCTCAAATGCGGCTAATGCTCTTGCTGATCTATTTGTCACAATGTCACCTCTAAGGCCATCAACATCTAACTCTCCACAAACACCAGAAATTTTCAATCTAAGTTCATCGTCTATATTTACTTCTTGAAGTTTATTTTGTGCATCAATAACTTTTGTCTGTAGTTCATCTTGAGCTTTCTGAGAACTTAGAGAGAATGATTCTGGATCATTATCAAATGCAGTTCTTTGATCTACAACTTTAACTCTTAATTCAGCATCTCTAACAGTTCTTACTTCAACGCTCATACCAAATCTATCAAGAAGTTGAGGCCTCAATTCTCCCTCTTCAGGGTTACCTGAACCAATTAACACAAATCTTGCTGGATGACGAATTGATATTCCTTCTCTTTCCACCGTATTCCATCCAGATGCTGCTGAGTCAAGAAGTACGTCAACAAGATGATCATCTAGCAGATTTACTTCGTCAACATATAAAAGCCCCCTATTTGCTTTTGCTAAAAGGCCTGGTTCAAAAGCCCTCACTCCTTCACTAAGAGCTTTTTCAATATCAATAGTTCCACACAACCTATCCTCAGTTGCTCCAAGAGGTAAGTCCACCATTGGGACTTGTTTGTTGTTGGTTGTTAATTGTTCTCCGTTTTGAAACTTTTCCAGAACATCTGTGCTTTGCAAGTCTGGATCGCTTGGCGAGCTGTTATAAGGGTCTCCATCAACTACTTCGATGCCGGGAAGTAAGTCTGCTAAGGCTCTTATTGTTGTTGATTTCCCAGTGCCTCTATCCCCCATAATCATTACACCACCTATACGGGGATCTATGACATTGAGCAAAAGGGCCAATTTCATTTCTTCTTGACCAATGACTGCACTGAAGGGGAAAACCCTTCTCTTCCTAGTTGAACTCACGATTTGTTGGTTGAGATGAACTTTAATTTTTTCATAACTAGCTGTTTAAAAGCTAATTAACAGATGAATTATATATTTCCATCATTCACTTTAACTTGCCTCGAGTTATGTGTCTTCAAAAAATTCATGCATAGAAATCAAAAAGATAGCTAGATTGATAGGTCGCAATAAAAATTTGTTTATACATTCCTTGATAATTATATATTAATTAAATTTAATTTTCATTGGATTAAGGTTTAAATACTTCTGAAATCTTTGAGGCCATGTTGCGAATTAACTCTGCTGAGCGAGGGTCGTTGAATGGTCCTTTGACAATAAATGCAGCTATGGCTCTTTTTGTATTTGGTGCTTGGATTATCCCTGCATCTGCATAGGCTATACCAATATCTCCAGTCTTATTATATACTCTAAAACCCTTCAACTCCAACTCGTAATCAGTTTCACCGTTAATAACTCCTAAACCTTTCAGTAGTCCTCCTGGTAATAGCCTATTAGTTACTGATGTGCTCATTACTTCTCTGAAAATATCTCTTGACCTTACACTTAAGAAGTTAGTTGAATTAGCTATTGCAAGTGCCTTTGTTAGATCTAATGTATTACTTGTATTTGTACCTTCTAGGTCTGGTAGTGGATTTTTTAAGTTAGTGGAGGAAAGACCAAAGTCTCTAAAGTATTGATTGACTTGGTTGATTCCACCAATCCTTTTTATGAGTAGGTTAGTTGCTGTATTATCACTTATTCTAATCATCTCAGTAGCAATTTCATATACAGGGAAACTACTTCCTATTCTTTTATAAGCCATCCAACCTGCGCCTCCTCCAATTACATCTTTATTGAGTGTTAAATATTCGTCCCAATCTATTTTCCCTTCATCAATTAATTTTAGAGTAACAAGTAATATTGGTATTTTTATTGCACTTGCTGCAGGCAATGCGAGTGAAGGTGACAATTTTGCGTATTTGCCATTATCAAGAAATATCATAAAACCACTAACTTTAAGATCAGGATTTTCCTTTGCCAACTCCTCCCATTTGCTACTTATACTTTTAAGCTCTAAAGAATTATTGGATTTGATTTCATAATTCTTCCATTTACTTAATGACCAAGGCTTTGAATTTTGAGTATTTGAATGATTTGACTGAATAATAATATCTCTAGCAAGCTTGCTTTTTAAAATTGTTCCTGCTAGGAGGCCAAGGCCAAGGCCAAATAGAATTAGTCTTGAAAGAATCCTTAATTGATTTCCCAACTTAGAACTTCTAATAGTATTTAGTGATTTTAATCTATCTATTAATTAAAAAATTGAATACTTCATTCTTTTTTTTGGTTTATTGCCCATTTGAGCTGCTTAATGATTCCTCGTAAGATAGCAATATCATTCTCATTGAGTTCGGATTTATTTAGCATTCTTCGTATTTTTCTCATTCTTGCTTGTGAAGTATGTTCGTGCAAAAAACCAATTTCCAATAGAAGTTTCCTTGCGTCGTCAATAAAATCGTTTATTTCGCTTTGATTTGCAAGGTTTTTTCCCGTCAAAATTATTGTTTTATTAGATGATTTCTCCCTTACTCGTTTCAACTCATAAAGAACTATTGATACTGCGTGAGAAAGGTTCAGGGATTGATACTTAGAGCCCGTATCAATCGATATTACTTTATTTGATAATCCAAGTTCTTGGTTGTCTAGTCCTCTGTCTTCTCTGCCAAAAACAATCGCGACTTGAGGCTGCTGAGAATTTAGAAGCCATTTCAGTGCATCATTTGGGGATACTAATGGTATTTCATAATTGTGATCTTTTCTTCCACATGTAGTCACTATTTTTTTACAGTCAGCCACCGCTTCGTGTAAAGAGGAATACTGCTTGGCTGTATAAAGAAATTGCTTGCCTTTCATTGACATTTTTATTGCAAGTTCATTGTCGATATTGCATTTGGGATTTACTAATCTTAGTTCTGAAATATCAAAGTTGGCACAAAGCCTTGCAATACTTCCCACGTTGATACTTCCTGAGGGCTCAACTAAAACAACGGCTAATTTTTGCTTCAGAATTTCCTCCTTTAATGCAAGGTCTCAAGATAAGCCAAAAGATCTGCCATGTTCTCTGGTTCAATTTGGAACCTTGGCATTGGCGGAGTTGCTCCTTTGATTATTTGGTAGATAATTTTCTTTTCACTCATTCTAAAACTCACTTCATGAAGATCTGGTCCAAGAAGTCCCTGCGCTTTCAGTCCATGACATGCTACGCAATTAATTTTAAAAATTCTTCCACCTTTTTCAGCAGATCCTGAAATCTGTAATGTTTTTTCTAGGTAAGGATCATTGCTTAAAACGCCCGAATTCCACAGTCCAAAACCCAGTAAAAGCATTGCAGTGAATACAAAAAGGGACTTAATTAGAAAAGTTCTTAATTTATCTTGTTGTACAGCAGTTGATGACGAGTTTGTCACGAGTGTTTCTGTATCATGAAAGAATTGTGCTTAATAGTTTTCATTTTCGAGAGTTAGATGATTGAACCACTTCTTTTAGGCATAGTTCTGGGATTAGTTCCCATTACCCTTCTTGGCCTATTCGTAGCCGCTTGGAATCAATATCGGAGAGGAAGCTCGCTTGGGGGCTGAGAATTGTCAAATTACTGGAACCATAGCTTCTTTGATCTATTTTCAGCCAGCAGTTAGGTGTTTGAAACATTCCTTTTGAGTGTTCGCAAATAACTATAGACTCTTTTGAAACCCATCCACCTTTTACCAACCCTTTAAGAGATTTAAGGTATAAATTTGAATCATAAGGTGGATCTATATAGATGAAATCAAAGACCAGTCTCATTGTTTTTTCATACTTACTTTTCAACCTTTCTTTAAAAGTTGAGAACCCCTTGTTTAAAATTTTAATCGAATCATAATTAATAACTTCAATAAATATATCTGATTTAATTCCTTTTGCAGAGTTGAATAGATTTGACTTGCATAACTTTGATGTAAAATCATCCTTTTCAATTGCTACAATATTAATAGCACCTCTTTGAATAGCTTCGCATCCAATTACTCCACTTCCACTATATAAGTCAAGCCAACTAGAGTTTGTTAATTTTTCCCCGAGTATATTCATAAGAGATTCTCTTAACCTTGATGTTGTTGGTCTAGTTTTACTTCCAGTTGGACTAATTAATTTTTTTCCTCCCTTGATTCTTAAATTACTTCTCATTTGATTGATATTGCACCATCTTTTAACCAATTAATCCAATTCTTTAACATCATCTCTCCTGATTTTGATGACTTTTCGGGATGGAATTGGCAGGCTCCAACTCTTCCTTTCCATACTATTGCCGCTATTTTTTTATCTCCAAAATTTACGGTTGCGGATATTTCTTTACTATTGATGGGAACACCACAATATGAATGAACAAAGTAAACCCAGTTTTGTTTGGATTGAAGCTTAATAAGCGGGCATAAATTCTCTTTGATTAAAGGCGCCCATCCCATATGAGGAATTTTTTCTTTTGTTGTTTGAGGTAACCTTTTTACTTCACCTTTAATAATACCTAAGCCTCTAGATTCTCCTTCCTCACTAGTGTCAAACAATAAATGCAAGCCTAAGCAAATCCCTAGAAGAGGCTTGTCTTCTAAAGCCCATTCTTTTAAAAAGGGAACTAACTTAGTGCCTCTTAAATGATCCATTGCTGGATCAAATGCGCCCACTCCTGGCAGGATAAGTGCAGAACAATTTTTTATATCATTTGATGTTTTGACTAGCTTTAGCGGCTCATCTAGGCGCTTAAAGGCTCTATTCACAGAATGAAGGTTACCCATTCCGTAATCAATAAGCCCGATTGGTCTCATTTTTCTTTTGCTTTTAACAGAGGCAAGGCTTAGATCAGTTAATCATTGCCCCTGTTGAATTTAGATGTACTTGGAAATTGTTCCCGAGAGGGTTGCCTTAGGAACTGCCCCGACGACAGTATCTACCTTCTGCCCACCTTTGAAAACCATCAATGTAGGAATACTTCTGATTCCATACTGGCTTGCAACATTTGGATTCTCATCCGTGTTGAGCTTTACGACTTTGATCTTTCCTTCAAATTCTTTGGAGATTTCATCCACAATTGGTGCGACCATTCTGCAAGGACCGCACCATGGAGCCCAAAAATCAACGAGTACAGGTAGTTCACTCTGAAGAACTTCTTGTTCGAATGAAGAATCAGTTACTGCGGCGGCACTAGACATTACTTTTATAAGAGTTTTTTTATCTCGCTGAAGTTTAGCAACCGTCTTTGCTGAAAGAAAGTTTTTAGTCGTTTTACTGTGCGAACTGTGACGGTCGAGTAATGGATAAGACAAAAGCCCGAGTTCTTCGGGCGGAGTGTGTGAGGAGTGTGTGGGCTTATGCCCTCACATATCGATACTAACTCTTGTTTCATCTGTGTAGTTTTTTAAGTGCTTTTCTATATAGGTTTTATTTGCCCATTCCCAATTGTTGTGCTTTTTGATAGACCTTCCCTTCCGTAAGAAGTGAAGGTGCTACGACAATTTCTACATTTTGCATTTCTTTAATGTTTTTGGCGCCAAGCGTACCCATTGAGGTTTTTATTGCTCCGAGAAGATTATGAGTCCCATCATCTAGCTTTGCTGGTCCTATGAGGATTTCTTCTAGGGTACCTGTCGAACCAACTTTTATCCTTGTACCTCTTGGA
>CETG01180749.1_pt1 | contig 14481 bp, 14 predicted proteins | sample 361471 | NCBI WGS metagenome assembly CETG01 (sample SAMEA2622696, study PRJEB7988) | marine metagenome | isolation source: saline water (ENVO:00002010), including | reverse complement strand
CGGTTGATTTGACATTATTGTGTGCAATATAAATACCGTGTAACATCCTTTTTAACAAAAATTTTTATTCAAATGATCAAAAATTCTAAAAATCCTATACCAGTACTAGTTTCTGGTGCTTTAGGTAAAATGGGTAAAGAAGTTGTAAATTCTGTTACAAATTCTCCAGATTGTGAATTGGTTGGAGTTGTGGATTTAAATGAAGAAAATAATGGTAAAAGTATTTCTGAGGTTATGGATATTCCTGACTCAGATTTATTTATTACAAATGATCTTGAAGCAAGTTTATGTACAGTTAGTCAAAACTGTAGAGATACAAATCAAAATCCAGTGATGGTTGATTTCACTCATCCTGATTCAGTTTACGAAAATACACGTGCTGCAATTGCTTATGGTGTTTCTCCCGTAATAGGAACTACAGGATTAAATCCTAAGCAAATATCTGATTTAACAATTTTTTCCCAGAAGGCCTTTATAGGTGGAGCTATAATTCCTAACTTTTCTGTTGGAATGATTCTACTTCAACAAGCCGCTTCCATTGCAGCAAAGTTTTACGATAATGTTGAATTAATTGAAATGCATCATAATCAAAAAGCTGATTCACCGAGTGGAACATGTATTAAAACAGCAGAAATGATAGAAGAATATCCTAAAAAATTTAATCAGACAATTGTTGATGAATCAGAATCTTTAAAAGGTGTAAGAGGAGGAGTGAGGCCTTCTGGTATTAATATTCATTCTGTAAGGATACCAGGTTTATTAGCTCACCAAATTGTTATGCTTGGTTCTCCAGGAGAAACTTATACTATTAGGCACGATACAATTGATAGAAAAGCATATATGCCTGGAGTATTAGCAACTATAAAAAAGGTTAATAGTTTTGATTCTTTGGTTTATGGATTAGAAAAAATAATTTTTTAAAATGCTGATACCCATAAGTTTAAGTCAAGTATCTAAATTAGTACCTTCAGTAGCTACTAGTGGGCAATTTAAACATTCATTAGGAGATCCTCAGAAAATTCTACAAAGATTAATTATTTCTTCAATTGGAGGAGTGATCTCATTCCTAATAAGTGTTAGTCAAGATAGGAATCAAACATATTCTTTATGGTTAATATTATGCGTATTGTTTTTTTTATATATATTGTGGGGACCGATACTTGAGGCAAGTAGAAAAAATTTAAACTTTCGAAAAAACAAATTTTTTTCAATATTTGATGGATTTATTGCTGATATTTATAGAACTGAAAAAATTGAAACTTCAAGAGAACAAACAAATAGATATGGACGTTTAGAATTAGTTGAAAAGAAGAGAACCTGGTTAGTCCTTGAGTTGGAGGATGAGGATGGATATCTAGGGAAATTAAGTTTTCCTATGGAAAATAAACATTCTCAAATACAAATTGGCTCAAAAATTAGATGTTTGGTTTCTTCAAATAATAGAAATTTTCAAGCTAAATTATTTTTAACTGATGCATGGCTTCCGGATTTGAATTTATGGATAGGGGATTATCCTTTTCTTTTAAAACCTGCTTTTGAAGAGATTTGTTATCTATATAAAAACAAATTATATTAATTAGGCTATGGATAAAAAATTAAGAATAAAAATTGATGGAAATAATATTAAATCGCTTTTATATGGATTATCTATAGCTAAGCTTAAGAATTTTGATATTTACTTTTCTTTTTCTAAAAAATCACTTTGTTCTAATGAAAAAATTTATACTATTTCTAAAAATACAAAATTAAACTTAGAAAAATTAAGCTTGTGGGAAAAAATAAAGCCTAAACTACATATCATTGAATCTTATTCTTTTTTTAGTAGTCATTTTAAAAAAGAAATAGTATTAAATTTTAAGGAACTTTTTTCGTCAATTTATTCTAATGGAAATATATTTTGGGCTGTAAAACATTCTGATTTAATAAAGATTTTATTAGATGAAATAGTTAAAAGAAATAATATACATTTTATCGATAGTAATGATATTAATTCTTTAAGTAATCAAAAAAATTTTTATTATGATTTTCATCTGAAAGAAATCAATTTAAAATTCAAAAGTGCCAGAAAAAATCAAATTTATAAAAAATTCTTTAGTAGTTCCTCAATAATATTTAAAGTTTTATTAAGAGGGAATGTTGAAAAAAGAGCTTATGAAAATATCTTTCTTGGTGAGTCTTTGTTATTGATTCCCCTAGAAAACAATATTTATCAAATTATTTGGGAAGCAAGTACTAATAAATCTAGATACCTATTTAATCTAAACGAGAATCTGTTTTTAGATAATTTATCAACAATGTTACCTAAAGATTTTAAATTAGATCAAATAGTTGGGGACATAAATATATTTAATAGTTCATCATATTCAAAAAATTCGCTTAAATTTTTCAATAAATGCCTTTACTTAAATGATTTTGAATATTATTCGCAACATCTTTTTCTAAGAGAATTAGATACTTTTTTTATTGATTTAAATATTTTTGTAAAAATCTTATCTTCAAACAAAAATTCAAGGTTAAATATATTCAAAAATTTAAAATATAGATTTTTTATTAAAAGAATTATTAAAATTTTTTCTAAATCATTTAAGAATAATATATCTTTAACATCTTTTATGAGAGTCAAGTTTATTAGAAAAATATTTATAAGTACTTATCTTTTATTCTCTAATAAAAATTTGTTTATTAATAAAAAATTTAGTGGTATATTTTTAAAATCAATTTTTCTAAGCCTATTAAAATAATCTTTATGAATTTTAAATCTTTTGATAAAATTGAGGATTTTTTAAAATATGAATTAAATTTAAGCGATTCAAGTATATTACTAGGAAAGAAATTATCTTATAAAAATAAAACTTCTCTTGCTATTACATTGTGGAGTTACGGAATAATAAATTCAGAAGAACTTGATAAATTCCATAAATTCCTTTACGAAAACTAGCTTGAGATTTATCTGTTATGATAATTTTGAAATTTTTTTTGAATCATTACTAATTTAAACATTAAAGGATCAATTTCTAGGAGTGCTTTAGAGAAATTAGATTTACTTTTATTGGCTCTAGAGACTATAGATCTTAATGGGTCTGAATCTATTTTTTCTATAGGTAATAAACTTGGTTTTAATACAATATTGCCAAGCAAAGTTACTATATGGAAGTTAAGATGTAATAACCCGATGAGGAAAACTTTTGTTAATAATAATATAAAATTACAAGAATTTGAGTCCCTAATAAAAATTACTTCAGAAATGGCTAAATATTTATATCCATATATTAGAGCAATTATTTCTTCAAAAGATAATTTTGAACAAGAACCTGAACTATGGAATGATTTCCAAAATAGATTTACTGAATTAATTCAATCAAGATTTAATACTGATAGTATAAGAGTCAAAAATTTAGTTGATCATCAATTAAGCAGTGAACTTTATTTAAAAATATTGATTACTTTATCTTTATGTATATCTGATAATGGGTACTCTAGATTAAAAACAACATTATTAAATATATAGAATGCTTCAAAATAAATATATATTTAATCAATCTTCAGTAAGTTTAGAAATAATTGGATTACCAGATTATTCAAAGGATGATGGTGATAAAACAATTTCTATTATTTCTCAGTGGAAACTCTCAATTCTTAATAGACCTGAAATTGAAGGGAGTGTCGACCACCTTAAATCTATTATTAGCGCTTTTTATAAATATTCGATATCTTTACTCTTGGATCAAGAAAAAAGTATAGAAACTAGTTTAATTGATATAAAACCTGATAGAAAAGGTGGACATATTCTTTTTCTTAAAAGTACAAAACCTGAAGTTGACCCACTGAAAATAGTTATAGGCAATGCTGAATTTGCAGATATTATTAACTGTCTTGATCAATTAAAAGACTCAAAAAATATTAAATATGACTTTAATATTTTAATTCCAGATCTAAACTCTAAGATCTATAAACTTAATGATAGAAAAATTTCTTATAAAGTTATAATTCCACCTATTCTAGCAATTTTATCAATAGCTACTTTATCTTTAATAAGCATTAACTTTTACGAAGAAAATAATAACTTAGAGAATAAAGTATCATTTGATATCATTACTTATTACTAGCAATAATTTGATTATTGTGATAATACTAAGAGGAATTAATAATTTCTTTATTTATTTACTTCCAAATTTATAAAGTAATAAAATAAAATTTTATGAATGATTTAAAAATTCCAAATTTAAATAATAAATCAAAGCAATATTTATTTAAGAATAAAATTCCTTTAACCAGAAAACCAAAAATTAAGTTGATAAAAGAATCTTCGACTATGTTGGCTATAGCTGGCTTGTTATTATCTATTAGTTATGCTATCCCAGAGAAGGTTAATTTATTCAATTCTTTTATTAGCAATTTAAATAATATAATTGTAAATTGTATTAAAATAATTGGTTATTTGTATGAAATAATAATTGTTTTATTTATATTAGGCTCTTTATTCTTTTCTATAATATTAATTACAGGAGCCCTATATAGAATTTATAAAATTATTAAACGGAAAACAAAAAAAATTAATTTCTAATAGTTTAAATAGGTTGCATTAAACCGCCACTTCCAGAATCTGAATCGTCATCATCGTTTTCAGCGTCAAAACCTAGTAGTGCAACCGCTCCTACTGCTACAGAGGAAATAAGAATTATATATGCTAAGAAAGGAGTTTGAACTCCTACATCAATGTATTCACCCATGCCATTTATAGTTTGAACTAACCTAACTTAAATAAATTAAAAATGGGTTATTTATATACTTTTTTTATAAATTTTTTTAATTTTTGTTTATTACGTCACTTTCAATTGAATTAGACATTATTTCAAACCATTTAGTTAGATTTTCTATCTGATTATAAATATCTGTTACACCTAAACCTCTTATGATAATCTTTGAGATTTCTTTTCCCCCTTGATAAACAAATTTACTCTGAATACTTGTTGGTAATGCCTCTTTAATCCTTTTGAATGCAATAGCTTTCATTTTTGTAAATATAAGGATATTTGGTTTCTTTAACTGGATCTTATTAAATCCACAATACTTAGCTGATATTTTCATTCTCATTACAAGTAATAATGTCTCTACTGGCTTAGGAATTAATCCGTATCTATTAACCCAGTCAGTTGCTAAATCTGTTAAATCTGAAGCATTTACGCATGCAGTAGCATTCTTATAAGCTTCTAATTTTTCATCTTTGTTAATTATCCAAGTACCTGGAATAAAAGCATTAATAGGTAAATCTATTTGTGTATCACTCACCTCAGGTATTTCTTGACCATTTATATCTGCAATGGCTTCATGTAGCATTTCCATATACAAGTCATAACCAATATTATTAACTTGACCACTTTGTGATTCTCCTAAAATACTTCCAACTCCTCTTATTTCCATATCCTTCATAGCAAGTTGATAACCACTTCCTAATTCTGTGAAATCTTTAATAGCTTTTAATCTATGTTTTGCTGAATCATTTATCTTATTGATATTTGGATAAAATAACCAAGCATGAGCTTGTATACCACTTCTACCAACTCTTCCTCTTAATTGATACAGTTGTGATAATCCAAATTTATGTGCATCTTCAATTATTATTGTGTTTACTCTTGGTATATCTAGTCCACTTTCTATTATTGTAGTGCAAATCATTAAATCAGCTTCTCCATTGTTGAAAGTAATCATTGCATTTTCCAAGTCTCTTTCATTCATCTGGCCGTGCGCAACAATTAATTTAAGTTCTTGAAACATATTTTTTATTTTTTCTATAGCTTGTTCAATATCAGAGATTCTTGGCAACACGTAAAAAATTTGACCTCCCCTATCAATCTCTCGGCTAATTGCAGTTCTTATTGTGTCAAGGTCTATTTCAGAAAGATATGTTTTGATTGATCTTCTTGAGGGGGGAGGTGTCGCAAGCATACTCATCTTTCTTATCCCAGATAGGCTCATATATAAAGTTCTTGGTATTGGAGTAGCAGTTAGAGTTAATACATCAATATTTTGTTTAATTTGCTTTATCTTTTCTTTTTGCTTTACTCCAAATCGTTGTTCCTCATCAATAACTAATAAACCTAAATTTTTTATTTCGATATCTTTCCCAAGTATTTGATGTGTTGAGACAACAAGGTCTATTTTATTATTTTTTAAACCATTTATAATCTTATTTTTTTCATCTTTGGTCTTAAATCTATTTAAAAGTGAAACCTTTATTGGGTATGGAGAAAATCTATTATTGATAGTTCTCCAGTGCTGTTCTGCAAGAATTGTCGTTGGAGCTAATAAAATGACTTGTTTCCCAGATGTAATCGCTTTAAAAATTGCTCTTATAGCTACTTCAGTCTTACCAAAACCTACATCGCCACAAATTAATCTATCCATTGGTTTATCTTCTTCCATATCATCTTTTATTTCTCTTACTGCCTTAATCTGATCAGGCGTAGGTTGGTGAGGGAATGAATCTTCTAACTCGTTTTGCCATGGTCCATCAGGAGGAAATGAATATCCCTTTAAATTTTCCCTTTTTGCATATAGTTTTAAAAGATCAATTGCTACTTTTTGAATGGCTTTTTTATTCTTCTCCTTTACTTTTTCCCACTCAGTGCCACCTAATTTATTTATTCTTGGAATTATTTTTCCGGTAGATCTATACTTATTAAGACTCCCTAATTGATCAGCCGCTACACTTACTTTCCCATCTGAATATTGAATTACTAAATAGTCTCTTGACTCTCCAATAATATTAATTTTTTCTATTTTTATGAATTGTCCTATTCCATGATTCTTATGAACAATAAAATCACCTTGTTTAATTTTGTTTACATCTATTGAGGAACTAATACTTTTTTTTCTTTTTCGTATAAAAACACTTGATGATAAATTTTGTTGTGAATAAAGTTCTTTATCTGTAAAAACTGCTAATTTCCAAATAGGTAGATAAAAACCTTCTGGTTCATAATTATTTTTACTTTTTAAAATAATCGGAGTTGAGAGATTTAATAAGTTATTGATTTTTCTAATGTCTTTTTGATTATCAATGTATTTAGTAAAACAGTTAAAGTCATTTAATATTGTATTTGTTCTCATTGGCTGAGCAGATAATATCCAAACTTTTTCTTTGTTTTTAATATATTCATTTATTTCTAAAGAAATCTTTTTAATGCTTTTGTCTGGAGATTTTATAACTTTATCAGAAAGTAAAAATTTATTTGTTTTATTAAATTTTGATTCAAATTGAAAGAGGTTTATTCTTTGGAAACTATTTAATTTTTGATAAATATCTTTACTCGGTTTAAAAAGATTCTTTTCAATTTTTTTATTTATATTATTACTTGATAAAATTAAATCAAGAGATTCTTTTTGATTCTCATAATTATTTTCGCTATCAATAAATAAATTATCTGTAAATTGCATACATTGTTCTAATTCGTCTGTTACTAAATACGTTTCTTTACTTATGAAATCAATAATACTTGAAGGATTTTCTTCAACTACCCCTAAAAATCTTTCTAGATTCCCATCATCATCATGATGAAAAGATTTATCTATTGATAAATTCGAAAGTTCTTTAAGGATTTTTTGCTTAGAACCACACTGTATAATATTTATCTCACTTACTGTATCTAAAGTTTTTTGTGTACCTGCATCATATTCTCTTATCTTATCAATAACGTTATCGTAAAATTCAATTCTTATAGGAACTTCATTATTAACTGGAAAGATATCAATAATATCGCCTCTCCTACTCCAATTACCCTCACTTGTTGTAATTTCTTCTTTTATATAGCCTAAATCTGAAAATTTTAAAGCAAGATCTTTTATTTCGATTTTCTTTCCTTTAAAAAGATTTAAATTACATTTTTTAAAATAATCTTTTTTTAATAAATGAGGTTGAAGAGCCTTTTCTGTTGTAATTATTATATAGTTATTATTCGAATTAAACTTATTAATTAACTTAGTTAAGATATTTAATTGCGAGAACTCAACTTCACTTGATTTACTCCTTTTTTCATAAGGATAATAATCATTAGGAGGATAATATTGTACGTTATTATTATCATTTATATTTTGAAAATAACCATACCATTTATATGCCAGTTCTGAAGTAGCGCAGATTAATAATATATTTTTGTTCTCTATTTTAGCAATACTATTTATTATTAATGCCTTGGCATATCTATTGGAGCCAATTATATTTAATTCATTATTTTTATTTATTTTTTCAATTAATTCTTTAGTTATTTGAGCTTTCGATATATAATTAATTAACGATTTAAGATTCATTATTATCTGCTAACTTGATTATGTTTTAAATTCCTATTATATTAGATTTTAAAAGATAATGAAATAATTAATGGATACGGCTTCTGTAAATTCATTTATACCTACATTAGATCAAATAGATACTTGGAAAGAAATAATTACACTATTACCCATTTTAATACTTCTAGAATTATTACTTTCTGCAGATAATGCTATTGCTCTAGCATCTCTAACAAAAAACTTAAGTGAAGCAAAGGATAGGTCAAAGGCTCTTAATATTGGAATAACTATCTCATTAATTTTCAGAATACTATTAATTTTATTGTCTAGTTTTTTACTCAAATTCCTTTTTATAAGAATTTTTGCAGGTTTGTACTTGATTTATTTATTTTTTTCTAATAGTCTTTTTAAAAAAACATCTGATGTTGAAGAATCAAATAATAACAGTAATCAAAAAAATTTCAAATTTTTTAAAGTAGTTGCTCTTCTATCAATCACAGATTTTGCTTTTTCTATTGATAGTATTACAACAGCAGTTGCTATTAGTGATCAATATTTTTTAATAGTTATTGGAGCGACTATAGGAGTAATTGCACTAAGATTTACGTCTGAAATATTTTTGAGACTTTTAGAATACTTTGTTAGATTAGAAATGGCAGGTTACATAGCGATATTAATTATTGGAACAAAATTAATCTTAAATTCTTTAATAATGGAAGTTATTCTTCCTGATTATTATTTTTATTTTATTATATTTACATCATTTCTATGGGGTTTTTCGAAGCGCAAAAATATAGAAGTTCTTAAATGAATTGTTGACCAATTATCGGTTTAAGTTGCTGTATTAGTTGATTCCCGTTTGAATTTTTCTTACCTTCTATTTTAATTCCTTGTATTACGATTGGTTTCGAAAGAGTTGTTAATACTAATCCTTCATTTTTAATTACTCCAATAATCGTTCCTGGTTGACTATTATTATTAATTTTGGATATTTCTAAATTATTTTTAAATTCATTATCTTTGATCAATCTCACCTTCAATATTTTTACTATTTGATTTTGGTACTTAATGTAAGTCATAGGATATAGTCCATTCACTTTTCTTTTTATATCTATTGCTTTTTGACATAAGTTTAATTCATAATCGGATTTATTAATTAATCTCGCATACTTAATCTCTCTTGCTGTTTTACTTTGTGGGGTTGTTTCTAATTTATCATTAAGATTATTTGATATGAGATCTAATGCTTTTAAAATTAAATCAGCTGATAGTAAGCTTAATTTATTTGTTAGTGAATCTAGATTATCTTCATCATCAATTTTAATTTTCTCTTCTATGAGTATATCTCCTGTATCCAATCCCTCTTCCATTTTCATTATTCCTATACCAGTAAATAAGTCTCCAGATAGTAATGCCCATTGAATTGGTGCAGCGCCTCTCCATCTTGGGAGTAAAGATGCATGTGAATTCCAGGCTCCATATTTTGGGATGTCCAAAATTTCTTTTGAGAGAATTTTCCCATAAGCTACAACAAAAAAAATATCGCAGTTTAAACTTTTTAAATCCTCAATAAAACTTGTGTTATTTTTTATATACTCAGGGCATAAAACAGGAATATTATTGTCTATTGAAATTTTCTTAATAGGAGATGGGATTAATTTATTTCCCCTTGATCTTTTACGGTCAGGCTGAGTTACTACAGCTAAAATTTTATGTTTTGATGCGATTAAATTTTCAAGGCTTTTAATAGAATATTCAGGAGTCCCCCAAAAGATTATTTTCACGTGTCACCTGTTATTGATAGATCTTTGATCCATATATGAGGTGATATTCCATTAGTAGTAGTAACTTGCTCATCTTCTATATTGATAATATCTTTTATAATCGTTCTAAAATCACCCGCAACAGTTGCAGAATCAATTGATTTCTTTTTGCCGTTATCATATATCCAGCCATCAAAAGGTAGGGAAAATGATCCTTGGCTAGCTTTAACTCCTGCGTGGATAGCATTTAATTCCTCAATATAAATGAATTCACCTTTATATTTTTCATGGATAAGGGTACTATCAAGTGTTGATATACATTTAGATTTTTCAATTACTAGCCAATCTGGAGAGACAGATACTTTTGATCCTAGTCCAGCATGACCTGTTGGATTTGTTTTAAATATTCTTGCAGTTGATTCTGAATGTAAAAGGTTTTTAAGCTTACCTTCATCAATAATGCATAATTTCTTTGTAGGAGTTCCTTCCCCATCAAAAGGAGCTGATGAGATGTTTTCTTTGTGAAGCCCATCATCATAAATATTTAATGAAGGACTAAAAATTTCCTGACCTAATGAATTCTTATCAGATATACTTACTCCATCAATGATACTTCTAGCATTAAAAATTGAACTAAATGCATTTACCAGTGTCAGGAATGCTTCCGGTGAAAAGCATATTTTATATTTTCCTGTCTTTATTGCTGTATAATCTAGATGCGAAATGGTTTTTTTTGATGCTTCTAATATACATCCATCAATATCAATATCATCAACTACATAACCTAACTTAACTGAACCAGAGCTTCTTGGTTTTTTGTTATCTTCCTCTGCTCTTGCGTATAAATAAAGGGCCGCTTGACTTTTTTCATAACTTCTAAGTGCCCCGTCACTATTTGCATATACTCTTTTAAAAAAGCTTTCTGATAATCCATTATAGGGGATTGATTTTATTGCTTTATTAGACTTTAATAATTTTTCTTCAGCTACTCTTAAAATTTTAAGTAATTTCTTTATACCTGAAGGAGAGTTTACTTGTGAATTATATTCTTCTATGGGTTCTTTTGATAAGGGAGAGAAATTAGTATGTTCATTATCATTGCCGTAGTTTGAAGCAATGTTTGCTTGATGAAGTGCTTTTATTAGACCATTTTCACTTAAATCACTTGTTGTGGTAATTCCAACAAGATTACGAGTATTCCAAACCCTTATTGTCATTACCTGTTTTTGAGAGGCTTTCAATTGTTTTGCCTCTCCCTTATCAACTTGTACAGAAAAGTCGTTTGAAAAGCTTGCACCAAAGTCCCATTTTTTAATATTTAAAGAACTAGCACTTTTTGTAATGAGATTCTTAATTTCTTTTATTTCCATTATTTTTATCTTCCTCCGATGGTGATTGAATCAACTTTAATATGAGGTTGTCCAACTGTTACGTTTACACTTCCACTAATGGAGCCACAAAAACCTGGAGCCAATTCAAGATCATTTCCACACATAGATATTTTTGTCATGACTTCCTTAGCTTCTCCAATCAAAGTTGCTCCTTTAACAGGTTTTGTTAATTTCCCATCTTTAATTAAATAACCTTCTTCAACTGCAAAATTAAACTGACCAGTAGCACCTACACTACCTCCCCCCATTGATTTGCAGTAGAGACCATCCTTTATGCTACTTATTAAATCATCTTTTGAATATTCTCCTGCCTCTATATAAGTATTTCTCATCCTTGATGCAGGGGCAAATGAATAATTTTGTCTTCTTCCACTTCCAGTCCTTTTATGACCTGTTCGTAATTCTCCAGCTCTATCTGAAATAAACTTCTTTAAAACTCCATCTTTTATAAGAATAGTTTTTTCTGATTCCATACCTTCATCATCAATTGATATTGATCCAAATGAACCTTGAGATATCCCCTCATCTATTGCGGTAACAGATTCATTAGCTATCTTTTTATTTAATTTATTAGCAAAGGGAGTAGTTCCTCGCTCTATTTGAGTTGTCTCTAATAAATGACCACAAGCCTCATGAAATATAACACCACCAAATTTATTAGCTAATACGACAGGCTTTTGACCAGCTTCGACGTAATCTGCATAGAGCATGTTCATTGAGCTTTCAAATACATCATTTGCAGAATTCTCATAATTCCATTTTCTAAAATCTTCAGGGTTATCAGATGAACCTAACCTTCTGCTCCCAGATGATCTATATTCTTTATCTGTTGCGATAAGGTTTAAACCAACGGTTTGATGTAATCTAATATCTTTTGCAAAGGTGCCATCACTTGAGGCAATAATAACTTTTTGCCAATTTCTTGCGTAGCTTCCTTTTCTTACTTCAATTTTTTTATTCTTTTTAAGAGCTTTTGTACTTAAAAGCAATTTATCGCCAATCTCATCTATTGTTGGGACTTTCTCTAACCAATTGTTTTTATAAGTACTGTAGTCTCTTAATTTTTCAAATCCCTCAAAACTTCTTTTAGACGAGAAATTTAATATATCAAGCATTTCAACAGCTTGAGTAATAGCATTTATTAATCCTTTTTTGGTCAAATCATTTGTACTTACAAATCCATCCTTCATATCTTTAAAAATTCTTATACCTGCCCCTTTCCCAAATGAAGGACTTACACTTGTAATGCAATCTTCTTCAGCTAATACTGATATATTATCTGTGCTTTCTAAAAATATTTCTACGAAATCAGCACCTATTGATGTTCCATATTTTATGAGTTCTTCTAATAATTCATTATTGGTTTCATCAAAATTAATTTCATTAGTTAATAATTCAGTTGAAAGCATTTTTGTTATTAGATATTACTCTAAATATCAAGACTATCTGATTGCAGGTTGAAAATCTTCGCTATTAAGAGGTTTTAATAAGTATAGTCTTAATAATTGATATCCGTTTGAGATATAGGAAGGAAGTTTTTTAATCAACTTATTAATTTTGTTGTCCTCCCCCGCATCAATACTTTGTAATTTTTTATTATTTTGTACAATTGCCTCTAGTCTCTCATAAAAAGACTTATTGTTAACATCTAAAACTACTGGAAATACTCTGGCTGCAGTCTCATTTGTTTTTTCAATTACGTAAACATCATATTCTCTTGCATTTAATCCAAGAGCCTCATAAAATTCTTTTCTGCCAACATCTCTTACGTACATTGTTGCAAATACTGCCAAAAGGAAGAATCTGCACCATAATTTAGCTTGAAATCCTCTCACTGTATCTGGTTGTGCTTTCATCAATGCATCAAAGAAATCTCCGTGCCTATTTTCATCTTGACACCAGTTTTCAAAGAAATTAAATATTGGGAAAATTTTATTGTTAGGGTTTTTCTCAAAATGTCTATAAATTGCTATGTATCTCCAATAACCTATTTTCTCTGATAAATAAGTTGCATAAAATATAAATTTAGGTTTAAAAAAAGTATAGTCTTTGCTAGCAGTTAAGAATCCTAGATCTAATTGAAGACCGAAGTCACTCATTGATTTATTTAGGAATCCAGCGTGTCTTGCTTCATCTCTTGCCATATGAGCAAAACATTCTGCAAGAAGAGGATTTCTATCTTTAATTCTTCTACTTAATTCTTTATAAAGTAAAAAACCGGAGAATTCTGAAGTACAACTTTGTTCAAGAAATTCAATAAAGACTTCTCTCGTCTGAGGATCTAATTTGTCAGCAGCACCTTCAAATTCCTTATTCCTGACAAAATGATGTCGGTTATAGTCTTTCCTAAATTCTTCGCAAATAGCTTCTAATTCTTCTTCATTTATGGTTAAGTCCATTTTTGCCATTTCATCAAAGTCGGTTGTATAAAACCTAGGAGTAAGAATAGTCTCCTTTGTAGGATCTTTCCCTTTGTTAATAGTGGCGTTATTTGTTTTATCTGGAGTTTGAACCATTTTTTTATAAGCTTTAATACTATTATTTACTATTTATTGTAATTTTGAGGAAAAAGTTAACCTGGTGTTATTCTTTTTGTATTAATTTGCACCTATTAATTTCTGACCATTCAATCTTTGAAGAATTCTAGAAATTATAAGTTTAAGAGTAATTTTTTTCTCATCTATTAAAAATGATTCAATAATGCTAGGTTTTTCGTTGGTTTTGCATAATGAAAAACTTTTAGGAGAAGATATATCATCTTTATCAAAAGATAACCAAAAATTGCAAGTATCTTTTATTTCGCAGTAAATAACCCAACATTTATCACCAGCAATTGGCCTGTTTGTATTTTCCATCTGTATATTTGTGATTTCTCTCCCTTTCTCATTAAACACAATTTTTATTTCAGGAATTAGATGATCATTTATAAATTGATCAAAAGGCTTTTTTTCAATTGGTAATTCTTTTACTGGTTTTGGTTTAGGTTTTTCATCAGAATTTATTACCTTTTTATTTTCATCAGGGATCTCTTTATCTTTTAA
>CETG01080263.1_pt1 | contig 14524 bp, 13 predicted proteins | sample 361471 | NCBI WGS metagenome assembly CETG01 (sample SAMEA2622696, study PRJEB7988) | marine metagenome | isolation source: saline water (ENVO:00002010), including | reverse complement strand
GCAATGCGCGGAAAGGTTCAACTAACCCTTCGCGTGGATGAAAATGCAGGGATGAAAAATCCTTGAAATTCGGTTTCTTTAATTCTTAGGCATTTATATCAATTGGAAAATTTAAAACACTAATTTTTCTTCAATAATGAAATTAATTAATAATTATATAGAAGCTTCTTTGGACCATAAGTTTTCTGATGATGAATATAGAGCTTTTGAAAAGCTTTTTAGGGGTGCAATCAAGCACTCTAAAGTTAATATTGAAACAAAAAGGATAGATAAATTAAAAGAATGGCTATTGAGTTTAAATAGTTTAAGGCATAAAACTGGTAGGTTTTTTACTATAAGAGCAATCAGTGTCAAATTATGTGATAGGAAATGGTTTCAGCCAATAATTGATCAATCAGAGATTGGAGTTCTTGCACTTTTAGGAACTATTAGAAACAATAGGATAGAATTTCTAGTAAAATTAAAGATAGAACCTGGAAATATAAATTATATTCAATTATCTCCAACAATTCAAGCCACTAAAAGTAATTATGAGAAGGTACATAAAGGCAAAAGTGTTCAGTTTATTGAACTAATTAATAACGAAAAAAATAAAGATTTTACATTATTAGATTGCTTATTAAGTGAGCAAAATAGTAAATTTATGAAAAAAAAGAATAGAAATATAATTAAGATCGTTGATCCTAATTCTCTAAAGTTAGATCATAATTCTGTATGGTTGACTATCGGACAGATTAAACAGTTATCCCAAAAAGATAATATTGTAAATATGGATCTAAGATCAATTATTTCTGGTTTTTCTTTTCTTAATATAGATTTTGAAGAGTGCTATAGTAAAGGTAAAAAAGATTATAAGGATTATAATCTTTACAAATATGAATTAAGAAACTATAACCAAGATAAGATTAATATTTTAGTTTCTAAACTATATGATTATATTAAAAAGAAACATATAAATATAGAGTATGTGAACTTTAATCAATTAGCTAATTGGTCTGTTTTTGGAGGATCCATAGAGCATAATGAGAAAAAATATTTTAAAGTAATTGGAGCAAAAATAGATTTAACTGGAAGAGAAGTTCAATGTTGGGAGCAACCCTTGATTCAATCAGTTAAAAGTGAACACAACGTTTTAATTTACTATAAGGATTCAAATTCAATTCAATTGCTTGTTCAATTTAAAATGGAGATTGGAGCAACCCTTATAGCAGAAATAGGTCCTACAATTCAAACCAGTAACTACAATATTAAAAATCAAAATGAGAACTTCTTATATGATTTGTATAAATTAAAAAAGTATGATCATAAGTTCTCTGTTAAGCAATCCGATGAAGGTGGTAGATTTTATCATGATGTACACCAGAATACATTAATAGAGGTATCTGAGAATCAAAAAAATTATATTCACAGTTATGTCAATTCAGATAGATATCATTGGATAGAATTAGGAAATATTATTGAACTTATTAAAAAAGGTGGACCTATTAATATGCAATTAAGAGGAATCTTATCAATGATTACTCCAGAGGTGATTTAATGAGAAATCTTTTTCGCCTAGGATTGTTTGGAGCATCTAATATTCTAGAGAGAACAATGTTAGATGCATTTACTAATCATCCTAATTTTGAAGTCGTAGGACTTGCCTCCAAATCTTTAGATAGATTAGATTCGTTTTCTCATGAATTAAATTGTCCTACATATAAGTCATACGATTCTTTAATTGATAGGAATAAAATAGATGTTGCATATATTTCTTTACCAAATTCTATGCACTATGAGATATCCAAGAAACTGCTAAGTAGGAGAATACATTGTTTAGTCGAGAAGCCCCTTTGTAGTTCTGATATTGAGTGCCAAGAGATAAATAAAATAGCTAAAGAATATAAGTTGGCCCTTCTAGAAACTTTTCAGTTCCAATACCACTCTCAGTTTGGTTATATAAAAGAAAAAATTAGAGATCATAGTCTTGGGAATTTACGATCTATAGATATAAAATTTGGTTTCCCTATGTTTAAAGATAAAGATAATATAAGATTAAAAAAAGATCTGAAAGGAGGCGCCTTTCTTGATACTGGTGTTTATATTTTAAAAACCGCAAATTTACTCGCAAATCTTAATGAAGCTAAAATCCTAAGTAATATAAAATATATAGATGGATTTGAAGTTGATATGTATGGGACTTGTTTGATTACATCAAAGAATGATTTTTCTATATTAGGTTCGTGGGGATTTGATAATAGTTACTCATGCTCTTTAGATTTATGGTTTTCAAATGGTAAATTAAGGGCAAATAGAATATTTACTGCAAAAAATGATTACCTAGCAAAAGTAGAGGTTAATAGTTTTAATAAAAGATCTATCAATGAATTCATAGACGATCAGTACTACAATACGGTTGAAGAATTTTTGTTGACTATAGAATCTCAAGTAAAAATGAATAATCACTATAAGGCTAATTTAGATCAGTCTAAAACAATGAATCTTATAAATTTAAAGAACAATGATTAATTCATCTAAACCATCATTATGCGAATTAGATGAGTTTACTAACTTATTGAAGGATGTATGGACTTCAGGCATCCTTACGCATAATGGTCCATTATTACAAAAGTTAGAAATTGAAATTTGTAAGACCTTAAATATTAATAAATATATTGCTTTGACAAATGGGACAATAGCATTGCAATTAGCAATAGAAGCATTAGGTATTAAGGGGACTATTTTAGTTCCCGCCTTTTCATGGATAGCTACAGCTTCAGCTGTAAAGTGGCAATCCTGCAAAATAAAGTATTGTGATATTGATCCCAAAACGTTAAATATCTGTATTGATTCAATTGAAAAAAATATTGATTCATCTGTAGAGGCCATAATGCCTGTTCATGTTTTTGGCAATCCATGCAATGTTCAATCTTTAGAAGATATTTCCAAAAAATATAACTTAAAATTAATTTATGATGCTGCCCATGCCTTTGGTTCAATATTAAATGGTAAATCAATCTTGACCTATGGTGATATTAGCTGTGTAAGTACACATGCTACAAAAATATTTAATACTGCAGAAGGTGGAGGCATCATTGCTAATTCGGAAATAATAAATGATAAAGTTAAATCCCTTAGGTTTTTTGGTTTTGATGAAAATAAAAATGTAGTTTTAGATGGGATGAATGCAAAGATGACTGAAGTACATGCAGCTTTAGGTTTGGCAAACCTGAAACGATTTAATAATACCTTAAATCATAGAAGAATAATTAATGATATTTATAGGAATGAATTATATAAATTAAAAAATGTATCTTTCCAGGAAATTAATCAAGGCTCTAATTGCTCATACTTTCCAATAATTCTAAATGATGAATTTAATTGTCTAAAGATTTTAAAACTTTTGTTAGATAATAATATAATTACTAAAAGATATTTTTACCCTTCTCTTAACAAAATAAATATCTTATCCTCCAGAGAAAAATGTACTAATTCTGAGTCAATATCTAAAAGAATATTATGTCTACCTTCACATGACAATATATCTATAGATGATATTAAATTTATATCGAATCTTATTTCAAAAAATCTATGATTTTACAGGTTAGATAAAAAGACTAAAATTAAAATTCTTCATCAGGTTTCCATCTTAAAGGAAGAATTTTATTATTTTTAGCGGCATCAATAGATGCCATGAAAAATTCTATATATTCTTTAAAAATAGTCTTATCATTAAATAATTTTTCTTTTGATTTAGATAATATTTGATTTTTAATATCTTCTTTATAAGAATTATTCGATGCTAATTTTCTACATAATGATATATATTCTTCTGGTGACGTTGCTATAGGAGGGTTTTTAACTCCCATTTGTTTATATGCTGCATAAACTAATCTTCCTCTGTTCTGGTTTGTTGGCATTGATACAACAGGGACTCCAGCAGCCATTGAATGATAGAAAGTAGTGCCCATCCCAACATAAAAGGGATCAAGAATGATATCTAGAGTTTTTATCATCGCTAGATACTTATCAAATTCAACGCGAGGACTAGTTATTACTCTCTTTAAAATTAATTTACTATTTACCCCCCACCTTGACTTCAATAGATCTATTTCTTGTCTTTTCCCTACTTCAAAAAATAATAGATAGGCATTTGGTATCTCCTCGAGAATTCTATCTAAAATATAATCAAAATCAGGATGGTACTTAAACAATGAATGAGGTAAACCAATTAAAAAGTCGTTATCTGAAATATTTAAATCTGTACGTTTAAATTTACTTTCATTAATTTCAATAAGAGGGGAATTTACCGTAAGTCTATTAAGTCTGATTAATCTTTCACTGTAATATTTGTCAGAATCTTCTGTCTCAACATTCTTGGATGATATAAAGTAATCAATATTAGGAGACCCAGAGGTATTTGGATGTCCAGCAGTTAAAACTTGAACTAAAGCGAGTCTTGATAATGACATTAAATATGTTTTTGCAGACATTGCTATATCAAGATAACAAAGTATATCTATTGATTCATTTAGGATTAGTTGGCATGAGGTTCCTAATGAATCTGGTAGAATTATTGTCTTGCTAACTATTGATTCAATTGATTTTGTTATGTTGTCTGAATTTGAAGAATTACTCTTAAATATAATTACTTCTATACCTGAATTAGCAAAATCTTTTATTATCTCTAAGTAACAGTAACTAATTGAATGAGAATATAAAAAATCAGAACAAATTCCTAATCTAATACTTTCTCTTTTAGACATAGACTTTATTTGCTTTTCTTTATTAAATGATTTATTAATTAGTCCACTTTTCTTAGATAAATTATTAGCTATATTTTTAAGAATGATTTTGTCGTCATCACAATTATGGTAAGCCAAGTAAAAAATAAATCCTATATATGAAATATCACTTTTATTGTTATAAATAATATTTTCCTCTTTTCCTATTATTGATATTTGTCTATTTATTTCTTCTCTTTCTACTTCTATTTGTCCCTGAGATAATGAGATTTTTGATATTAAAAGTTTACATTGAATATGATATGCCAGGTTATTTGGATCTAACCTAAGACATGATTTAAAGAAAATATTTGCTTCTTTAAGTTTTCCAATTTCTTTCAAAATATTTCCCAAATTTGAATGAGCACTTGCTAAATCAGGTTTTAGGTCAATTGCTCTTCGAGTTGATGTCTCTGCTTCTTGTAAATTGCCAAGACTTTTTAATATGCTTCCCAGATTTAAATGCGTCTCCGCACAATTAGGACTAAGTTCAATTGCCTTGCGAGTTGATATTTCTGCTTCTAGTAATTTCCCAAGATCTTTTAATATTATTCCTTGATTAGAGTAAGCTTCAGCCAAGCTAGGATTAAGTTTAATAGCTTTTTTTTGAGATATTTCTGCTGCTTTAAGTTCACCCATATATCTTTGGATATTCCCTAGGTTGGAATATGCTTCTGCAAAGTCAGGTCTTAACCGAATAGCTTTTTTTATGCAAATCTCAGCTTCTTTATGTTTATCTAGATTTAATAAAATTGTGCCCAGGTTATTATGAGCGTCTGCAAAATCTGGTTTAATTTTTATAGCATTTCGAGTTGATTTTTCTGCTTCTTTTAATTTGCCAATACTATTATATATTCCTCCAAGATTTACATGTGCCATAAAGAAATTAGGATTAAGATTTATAGTCTTTATTAAATTAATTTCAGCTTCTTTAAGATTTCTTTTCTCAATAAAAATGTTAGCTAAAATGAAATATGGATAGAAGTAATTAGGCTTTAGATCTATATACTTTCTTATATATTCCTCACCTTTTTTTAGATCGCCTAAATTAATATATGTATTTGCTAGATGTCCCCATGCAGGGGCAAATTTAGGATCTGATTGTGTAGCCTTAAGTTGTAGATAAATTCCTTCTTTATGATTACCTTCCTTTATTTTAATTCTTCCAAGATTAGTTAAAGCTGGTGCGTAACGATCATTGATTAAAATTGACCTTTGATATAAACTCTTAGCTTCATTTATGTTCAAATTATCCTTATATGTATCACCTAAATCTTTAATAGCTTCATAATCTTTTGGTCTTAGTTTTATGGCTCTATTTAAAAATAATCTTGCATCTTCTATTTGATTTGTTGCGAGAAATGATTTCGAAATTAATTTAAGAGCATCTATTGAGTTATTATCTTTAGCTAATATATCATTACAGATATTAATCGTTTCTTGAAATTTATTCTGCTCAAAGATTTCTCTAGCTAGCTCTATGTTTGATGCCAAAATAAAATTACTATATTTAATATAATAGCAGAATGATCCTTGTCTTGTATCCTTTAATTGCTATTGAGAATGATTTATTCTTGATTTTGAAATATGTGATTAATATGTGATTAACTTATTTGATTTTTGAGAGCTTAGTTTTCGGCAAATTATAGAATCTGTCATTTTCTTCTAAAAAAGCTCTATTAACCATTTGGGAGTAACCTAAAAAAGTCAGGATTTGAATTCTTGTTAAGTCGGATTAAGGAGTCACCTTTATGATAATTAAGCAATGTAGTATACCTATTTAATAGCATAATCTGTTAATAGTGAAATTAATAATTCATGCTGGAGCACATAAAACAGCCACTACTACATTTCAATATTTATGTGGAAAAAATATTAATTTATTAAAAAGAAACTATATATATTACCCCATAATTCAAACTAGAATTGAAGATCTAGGAGAAATAATATTTAATAAACTTAATTGTACTAGTCAACCTCTTGATATAAAAGTTGATAATCATAGCTATTTAGCTTGGATGATTCAATTTAATCAATTAGAATTTTTAACCTTTTTATTAAAGAGATTTTTCAATGAAGCGCAAACACTAAAATGTAAATATGTCCTTTTAAGTGGTGAGGATTTTGAGAATGTTTTAATTGATTACTCTATGTATGAAACCTTTGAATCAATTGCGCAAGATTGCGGTTATAAAAATATTGAGTGGATTTTTGTTAAAAGGAACCCATATGACTATCTTTTATCCCTTTACTCTGAATTAGCTGTTAATGGTTTTTGTTATAATTTATATGATATTTATGAGAAAATTATACACGATGGATATTTTAGAGCTTCTAATAGGATTTATGATTGGATATTTGTATTTGATTTAAATAAAAGATTTGAGTTGTTTAACAAAAAGGCAAAAAGCATCTCAAAACTTTTTAGTTTTGAGGACTTCTTAAATGGCTTTCCAGGACAGAAATTACTTGAAAATTATTTAGATAGCGAAACTATAGTAAAACTTCAAGTTGAAAGTCTTTCTTTACCAAGATTTAGAGTAAGCAGGTCTAAAGAAAAAGTTGAATTGCTATATATATGCGCCTTCCTAGATATGAAAGCAACCCAGAAAAACTATAACTCAAATAGAGAGATTATTGATGCTTTAGTTAGGTATAGATTAAAAGCAATAGAATCAAAAAAAGAAATTATTAGAGACACTTTATTATCGAAGTTTGAATATAAATAAATATTTTAGTAGTAATTTAAATTATTATTTGATTTTAAGCATATATTTCATATACTATTATTGAATAAGTAATTTCTGCAACGTCTTATTCTCTTCAAGTAACTTTTGAATATTTTTCTTTACTGTATGTTCGATAACTTTTGATGAATGTAAATAATTCTTTCTCCAATGCTTATAAATATTTAAAATAAATTTTTGTCTATTTAAAATTTTTGTCTTTATATGTATTATTAGACTATGCGTTCTTTGAACAAAATACTTAAGTTGCAATGAAAGATAATAAAATAATATACTTTTGCTTATTTTTTTTAGTAATATGCTGGCTATATATTTGGGGGAAGTGTGCTAATCCATTTCAGGTCTCTTGTTTTTCCTATCCTGGTTGGGGTGATCATTTACAAAGTTACTCTGGCTGGATATCTTATGCTAAAGAACAAAATCTGCCATTATTCTCTAGGAGCTTTAGTTCCTGGACCTGGCCTATAACCTCTGAACTCGTTTTTGCAGATACTATCCCAGTCCTTTCAATAATTCTTAAACCTATATATAACTTACTCCAATTAGATTTCCATTACTTTAGTGTTGTATCATTCATTAATATATTTGCTACATTTTTTTGCGGATTAATAATTGGTAACTTTTTTAAATTACAAATAAGACTTTCATCATTATTAGGATTGTTGTTGGCGCTTTCTCCAGTTGCCTTGATTAGGATTCCAGGTCATGAGTCTCTTTCTCTTCATTTTTTTATAGTTTATCCTATGACTTTGTTAATTACAAAGTCATTAAATAGATTTAAATGGTCAGTTTTGATATTTATTTCTTTAGGTATACATGCATATTATATGCCTATGATTTTACTTTTGATGTTAGCTAATTCATTTTCTCGAATCACTAATTTGCATATATCAAGACTGACAAAGTCAAGAGAAATATTTATCGATTTTTTAATAGCTATCTTTTCCATTTTTTTGGGCTTAAAGTTTTTTGGCTATTTAGGAAATACTTTTATACCTAATAAAAATGATGATTTATGGAGTGCAAATTTACTTTCATTAATCGACCCACAGGATACTTCAATTGTTTTTGACCGACTTAGTATTCTTAGACCTTACCAATGGGAAGGCTATAGCTATTTAGGCATATTATTCATTACACTTTTAACTATTTCTAGTATAATTATTATAAGAAAAAGCTTAGATTATAGATCTTTTATTACTACACATTTACATTATTTTATTATTCTAGCCTTGTTTCTTTTTATAGCATTGGGCTCTCCCATTTATTTAGGAGATAAGTCTATTTCTAATAACCCAATATTAATTGATCAACTATTTATTAATACATTTAGAGCTACTGGGAGATTTATGTGGCCTATCTATTATAGCTTGATTATAAGTTCATATGTTATTCTTGCAAAGAGTATTAATTTTAGGCCCAGATTAATTAATGTTTTTTCAATATCAATTTTATTGTTTATGATAGAGAGTCATTTCTTTACTATCTATAATTTACGAACTCAGATGAATTACCATTTCAATGAAGGATATATCTTTAATAAAGGAATATATAATGACAAAATATCACATTTAATTAGAGATAATGATTATTTTATAAATGCTACTGGCATCCCCTACTATTTATCCCCTAGTATTCCTCCATTAATGCCCCAATCTGTAAATCCAAGTATTAAGTCAAATTATTTCCCCAGATTTGCTAGAGAAAATAAAATGTTTAATTATTTTTTCTCTCAGAATTCCTGTGATATATTAAATAATATTTACAATCAAAAAGACGAGAATACTCTTGCCAATTCTTTAATTTTAATTGATGATTCTGAAGTGGAAATGTGTGATAATTTTGTATTTAATAAAAGACTTGATTTACCTAATGAACGTTTTTCAATCTATTCAATAACTTCTAAATAATTTATTTTAAACAATATCTAATAAACTGTGAATATTGTTTAAAGGATATCAATATATTTAGTATAATTTATTTTGATTGTTATCGCGATTATGACAATTCTTTTTCTTTTGAAAGATAATAATTTTTGAATTCTTCAACACCTTTATTCCCGAATAAATTTATTGGATATCCACACTTTTCAATAACCGAAATAGCAATTTTTTCTGAAAGTAATTCTTTATTGATATCTTTGAAGCCCTTTCTTTCCTCAAATATTTTGTGGTTTTCTTCTATTGCGAAGTTCATAGCACTCTCTTTTGAGAGTCCAAAAGCAACAGAATTACAATATTTATTAGTATAGTCTTTTGATATTTTTTTTATGAGATTAGATGAATCATTCTCGAGAGCAGATACTGAGCTAACGTCAAAAGAGACAGTGGTCAGGCAAAATAAAATAAAAAATGTATAAATAGTAAAAGTTATATTTTGTAAGTATTTTTTCATCTTCACTATTTATGGCTTAAATCTATTTTAATTAATTATCTATAAATTATCACATATAGGACTTCTGCTTATGAAAATATAGGAATTACTGTATTTTTTGTATAGAGAATAAGATAATAGTGGTGTTTTATCTCTGAATAAAGTTTGAGTGCATTTTAGTTATGTCTTTAAGCAATCAATATGATTTGAGTTTTAGCTCTGTGCTTTATTGGTTTTGCTAATGTATCAATTGTTCCATTTGCTTGAATCGTGTTACTACAAACTTTGCAAACTGAATTGGTTAAATCAGCATCTGTGGCATATGTACATTACTTAAGTTTCATGGTTTGTTTCGGCGCTTTAGTCTTGGAACGATTTTCTTTAAAGACCGATCCAAATAGGAAAGAAGCAATATCTATTATTATTGCTGATGTCCTATTCCTATATGGTATTGCTGGTATCGCATTACTTCTAAGTGGAATTTACAGAGTTATTAAATTTGGCCAAGGTTCCGAATTCTATACCTCTAATCCCATTTTTTGGATCAAAATAGTAGTTTTTGCTTTGGCAGGCTCATTATCTCTTTATCCAACAATTACTTATGTTTTATGGGCCATACCTTTGAGTAAAGGAAATTCACCCAAAGTTTCGCAAAATTTAGTTTCTCGTTTAAGGCTAATTATTAATCTTGAACTTCTTGGCTTTTCCTTAATTCCTTTTTTAGCAACTTTAATGGCTAGAGGTGTTGGATCAGTATAAATAAAAATACTTTATTCTCTCCTAAATGATAATAAAGTTTGAACAAATGATCCTTTCAGAAGATTTTTTATATAATATAAAAAAATATTATTATAAAATAATGTTTCTAAAATATTAATTAGTGACAATACAAAGCCACTGCCTCAATCTATTCATGATGGTATTAATACTGTAAAATAGAGTTATCCCAATTGTAAGTATAAACTTTATAATAAGGATGATTTGAATGAACTTATAAAAAGAGATTTCAATGAAGATACATATAAATCATTTATTAATTTAAAGCCTTATTCTTACAAGGCAGATCTAGCTAAATTTTTTATTGCATACTTAAAAGGAGGCTGGGATGTCGATATAAGTATTAAAATTATAGCTTCACTAAATATAAAAGCTGAACCTGATTTTATTGCTTTTGAAGATAAAGGTGATGGATTTGGAAAGCCTTATTATTTAACCTATGCTATCCAAGCCTCTTTATTTTATGGAACTCCTAAAAATAAAATATTTGAAAAAGCAATTGAATTAATTATAGATAATTGCAGAAATTAAAATTATGGACGTACTCCGATTTGTCCTACTGGTCCTGGTGTCCTTGGAAGAGTACTTGGAAGTGTAGGTTTAAAAGATCAACTATTATGGGAAATTTTATGCCATTAACGCCAAATCATGAATTAATGAATAAATCATATGTTTTGCCTAATGGAATTATTTTTGCTTTGCACAAGGATGCATGGTTTAAAGGAGTTCAGCCAGTTGATATCTCCTCTCTTGGAATAACTGGAACTAACAATTACTTATCAATGTATAAAAGTGGAGATGTATTTGATAAAGAAATAGTTTTATGATGATTTATGAAAGTATGTTTTGATAATTATTTCCCTATTTGGGTTTTCCCTTTTTTTGCTTGGACGCTCCAAAAGTTCCCAGGGCGAAGAAAATCAGCATCTTTTTCTGCATTTTTTAAAATTGTGCGCAGATTTTCATCCACTTAGCTTTCATTTAGTGCTTGCAATGGTTTCAGTGTGCGCATTATTATCAATATTTAGCCATATTTAGCCAGAGCAGGCTAAGCAGTAGGTCTGTCTTCGCAGAATTACTAAAATCTATTATTATTACTAGAGTTTGAGTACGCTCCCTGCTGGATTCGAACCAGCGGCCCACTGCTTAGAAGGCAGTTGCTCTATCCAGCTGAGCTAAGGGAGCATGAGTTTCTTTGAGGACGCAGTTAAAATGTAACTAACTAAAAAACACCAATTAAGACTACATAATTAGTTTGTCCATCACAAGCAGATTTAAGGAGACTAACAATAAATTCATTGTTTTTTTATTAAAATTGATTCCCGGTGATATTTGTTGTTGTTTTAATTATGATTTGTTTTAGTTTAGATTGTTTTTGATTAAGCTCTAGATGACTTAGAATTTTTTTAAAGTGTTTTCCTAGAATGCTTCATGATTTATTTTCTACTTAACATTATCTCTGAAAGCTAAAGCAATTATCATGATTTCAAGAAGGCTAACAAAAACTCAGAGAAATGAAATTTTAGAAGCTTATCGAGCTGGGGAAAATACGAATATCATTGCAGAAAGATTTAATTGTACATCTAATACAATCAACAGGACAGTTAAAACTTTAGTATCAGCCACTGAGTATGAATTAATAAAAGAGAATAGATCAAAAAACAATCAAAAGAATAATGAATTTATTAACAGAAAAGCTTTAAATAATAATATTAATGATTTTGAGTTTAGCAATATTAAGAAACAAAACATTTCCCCCCTTGATGAAAACGATAATAAAAACGACTTAACAATAACCAAAGGAAAAGATTGTATTAAAAATGGAGCCCAAGAGTTATATCCACTAGCTATAGAAGATGTTGAAGATTTTGCAGAACATAAAACTATAGAAACTCATGATTATGAACATAATAATTTGGATAAGATAAATCTTGATTTTGATAATAATTTTGAGGAGATAGCACCCTTAGTTTCTACTTTTGGGTTTGAACTAGAAAAACAAAAATTAGAGTTACTCATGCTTAATGATGAAAGTCTTCCTGAAAGTGTTTATATGCTTGTGGATAAGAAAGTTGAACTAGACTCGCAAATTATTTCTGATTTACCTGAATGGAGTTTCCTGCCGGAGAATGAGCTTAAAAGAAAGGCTATCTTATTATTCCTAAATCAGAGATCAGCTAAACGAAGTTGTTCAAAAAATCAGAGAGTTATCAAAATCCCTAATATAAATGTTTTTAATGTTTCAAAAAATTATTTAATTTCTAAAGGTATTACCAGATTAATTCTTGAAGATTCAATCATCGCTTTAGATAAGTAGTTTCTTTTAATAAAATATATGCTAATTATTATTACTTTTAATCATTAGTATTGAGGTTAAACCGCCAGATAAAATACCAAAGGTAAATGAACTTCCAACGATAAAGCCAATAGGAAGTTTAACTGACTCACTTATCATGAAGTTTAATTTGTGACGCTTCGCTAGATTTTGTGATCCTAGACAAAGAAAAAAAATTAATAATAATGCCGTTGCAATATTAAGAGTGAAAAGTTGAAATTTAAACATTATAAAAATTGATTGGATTAAAATTAAAACTTTTAGTTAGCTTCAAATGAAAATATTTATTTGTCAAGTTTCTTATGTAATTTCGAATAAAGCCATTTTTTCTCATACCCTGTTTCATCCGCTATTTTTCTTGCTGCAACATTAGCTTTTTCTCCTTTATTTATTAAGATATTTAGCTTATCCAAGGCATCAGATTCACTTATCTTGACTTGGTTTTTATCTTCTTTTTTCCCTCCTAGAATTAAAGTAAATTCGCCTTTAGGCTTATTCATTTTAAAGTGTCTGATTACCTCTTCAATTGTGCTGCCTATGGATTCTTCGTGTCTTTTTGTAAGCTCTCTAGCAATTTGAATGGGCCGGTTAGTTCCACATAAAATTGAGAGGTCTTCCAAAAGGGTTAGTAATTGATGAGGTGATTCATAGATTATGGTAGTTCTAATTTCTTCAGAGATATCTTTGAGCCGTTTTTTTCTAATTGTTTGTTTTTTTGGAAGAAATCCTTCAAAACAAAACCTTTGAGCAGGTAATCCGCTTATCACTAATGCTGTTGTCGCAGCACATGGACCAGGGATACAAATTACGTCATAATTTTTCAGCTTTGAAGCTTGAACAAGTTCTTCTCCAGGGTCACTTATTCCAGGTAATCCAGCATCACTAATTAAAGCAACACTCCCACCTTTTTTAAGAATCTCTAATATTTGATCTAATCTGTTTCTAGTATTGTATTTGTGATAACTTAGAAGTGGAACTTTAGAGCCAATAAATTTTAAGAGTAGTCCACTTCTACGAGTATCTTCACAAGCTATTAGAGTTACATTTTTAAGAATTGATGTAGCCCTTTTAGATAAATCGCCAAGGTTGCCTATAGGTGTACCTACTATATATAGAGTTCTTGGCGAGGGCTCCAATCTAGATTTTTGTAGCTGTTGATCATTAATTAAATCCATTATGTCAATTAATCCTGTTGTTCCAGAAAATGTAGAGTTAACTACTTTATTGAATGAACTCAGAAAGCTTAGCTGGGCTGCAGCAGATGTTTTGATGGCATATGCGCGTGGCCAAACACCACCTTATGGGTTCCCAAAATATTTATCAGTAGAAGAGGGAGGCGATGGCCCAGTCTCAGCGGCTGATCTCGCTGTTAATGAATTGTTGTTATCGGGCTTAAAATCTAATTTCCCTTTTGCTAAATGGGATATTTTAAGTGAAGAGACTTGTAAAGAAAAACCTTTTTGCACTAGTCAAGAAAAGGATAATTGGTGCTGGATTCTTGACCCACTTGATGGAACTAAGGATTTTCT
>CETG01070499.1_pt1 | contig 14536 bp, 12 predicted proteins | sample 361471 | NCBI WGS metagenome assembly CETG01 (sample SAMEA2622696, study PRJEB7988) | marine metagenome | isolation source: saline water (ENVO:00002010), including | reverse complement strand
CCCTACCGTGTCGAGGTAGTGCTCTACCAACTGAGCTAACCGCGCACCCCGCGAAGGGGCGGACACCGTGGCAAGTTGGCGTTCGCTTTTCAAGCCTGTTTTTGATTTGCCTCCGGCTAAGTTGAACTTGTCTCTGCAGGTTGTCTTTGGAAGGCTTCGCCGCGCTTACTTTTGGAAAATGAAAACCATATCACAACTGTTGGGCCTGGCCTTGGTGCTGGGCATGTTTGGGGCGGCCATGACGACTGAGGCGGCTGAGAAAAAGAAGGCCAAGGCGAAGCAACTGCGGCATTTCGTTTGCTTCAAGTACAAGGCTGAGGTGTCGAAGGAAAAGATCGCGGAGGTGGAAAAGGCGTTTGTTGGTCTGGAGAAGAAAATCAAGGAGATCAAGGGCTTCGAGAAGGGGTTGAACAATAGTCCGGAGGGGCTGAACAAGGGGTTCAAGCATTGTTACATGATTACGTTCGACTCGGAGAAGGGGCGTGATGTCTATCTGGTGCATCCGGATCACAAGAAATTTGTCGAGTTGGTTGGCCCGGTGCTGGAGGACGTGTTTGTGGTCGATTACTGGGCCGGCAAGTAGTCGATTGATTTCCCTTGGCCAAGCGCTTGGGCAAACGCTCTAGTCCAGAGGCCGATTGAGAGGCCGGTTTTCTGGGGCGTTCGCGTCGTAACATTAGAAATACTGTTCGGTGCCAGCTCGCCACGAGGCCTTGAGGTCGCGCTTGGTTTCATCTTTGAGATCGAATTCGGTTATCCCCACGCCGAGGGTTTCGATGAACACGGTGAGATGCCAATCGCCGCTTTCGAGGTGGCGATTGTACTGGGACCGCATAAGCGTCTGTATGAGGGGCCAGCCGTAGTCGAAGAAATTCTCGATTTTCTCCCGCTTGGCCCCGGCTCCGTCGCGAAAACACGGCAATCTCTTCGCGGCTGTCCAGCCGGAAGCCAAGCGTCTCTCTGTTGCAAGTATAGAGGCTAAAGTTGCCGGGAAGATTGCGGTTGGTCTTGGCATAGGGCTGGACGTTGGTGTGGGGGGAACGATCTCGCTTTGGCACTTATTTATCCCGATCGAAAAGTCGGATTGGGTAGTTGTCCAATACACCCCGGTCGACGAATAAGTTCTCGTCTTCGCGGACTGCAGCGAAAAAGAGTGGAATGGACATGGACCATCGGACGGCTTCCGCGACCGACATGTTCGGGCTGGTATCGCGAAAGTAAACTTCGCTTGAGACCGTATTCATTTTAGTGTCGACGAGATGAAGTTTGGGGCTTCCCCGCCGTCTCGCCAAATCGGCGAAGGTGTTATTGGACTGGTTTGTTTTTTCTCGATGAGTTTTCCGATCCAGTTACGGAAGAAGTTTTCCATGTCCAGCCGAATTCCTGAAATAACCGCTTGGAACCCCTGATGATTCCAAAATTATCGTCCTCGAAGTCATTAAAATCGAGTCCGGCTAAAATATCGCGTACCTCGCCAACCGTGTATTCCAGCGCGAGGAGAGAGGCATTGATGGCTCCGGTTGAGGCACCGCCGATGCGGTGGATTTTTGACAGAATGTCGCGTTCGTCGAGGATTCCCAGCGCTCCAAAGTAGGCGATTTCCATCACACCGCCTCCTTCGAAAACGAGGTTTCGAAATGGACAATCGATTTGGGGCATGGGGCAGAGTCTAAGACGGGTGATCGCAGATGGCTGCCATGAATCGATTCCTACTTAGGGCTGTATAAAAAGAAACAGATCGAAAAATACAGAACATCATAGAGAGTACAAAAAGAGCCATGCCAAGATTGCGGTTTAAGTTTTTAACTCTATGAATACAAGTTATTTAAGTGTTTTTTAAAAAGCTCACATATGGTGGTTGGCAGAGGTGATGCTAGAGAGTTAATCGCTGGTGAGTCATTTGCACGCTATCGCTTGCGCGCTTGCGTTTTGTTGATGAGTTTGACAGCAACCTAGAAAAACAGATGAGCTTTATGAAAAAAAACCTGACTGGCGCACTTGCTAGTGCGCTGATTTTGTTGGCGGTGACATTGTTGCCGGTAGGAACTGTGATGGCTGATGAAGCCGCGACGGCGGCCTCGGAAGCTAGTGATCCGATGAGCGGTTACTCGGCATTTATCGAGAACGGTAATGCGACCTCCACGTTTGAGACAAGTAATCTATGGATACTCATTGCGGCGTTTCTGGTGTTCATTATGCATTTGGGCTTTTCCACTTTGGAATCGGGCCTCACTCAGTCGAAGAACACGACAAACATACTGTTCAAAAACGTGTTCATCATCTGCATAGGCGTGCTGACATATGCCGTCTGGGGGTTCAATGCCATGTATCCGGGAGACATGATTGTTGATGGGAAGGGTGATTGGAATGGCTGGTTCGCGATGGGATCCTGGTTTGGCGGCGGGGTGCTGGAAAGCGCTGATTCGATCAAGGCCAACTTTACGGCGGATTATGCCGGGTATACCTGGTGGACGGATTTTATCTTTCAGGCGATGTTCGCGGCGACCGGGGCGACCATTGTCTCCGGAGCGGTTGCAGAGCGGATTAAGTTGCCTTCATTCATGCTGTTCGCAACATTGCTTGTAGCGATCGCTTACCCGATATCCGGTAGTTGGAAGTGGGGTGCTGGTTGGTTGGATGCAGCCGGGTTTTATGATTTTGCGGGTTCCTCCATCGTTCACGCTTTTGGCGGTTTTGCCGCTTTGGCATGTGTTTTGGTACTTGGGCCGCGCAAGGGCAAGTATGTGAATGGTCAAATTAAGCCTATTCTCGGGCACAGCATGCCATTGGCCACGATCGGTGTGTTCCTTCTTTTTCTCGGCTGGTTCGGTTTCAATGGCGGCTCCGTTTTGAGTGCTGATCCTTACGCGGTATCGTTCGTTATATGCACGACCACGCTGGCCGCGGCTTCCGGTGCGATCGCGTCGATGACGGTATCCTGGGCTTTCCTTAGAAAGCCGGACTTATCTATGGCTTTGAATGGGATTTTGGCAGGATTAGTGGGCATCACCGCTGGTGCTGACACGGTCGGAATGGGTTCTTCCATTTTGATCGGCGCGGTGGCCGGTTCGATCGTTGTATTTTCCATCGTGTTCTTTGATCGAATCAAGATCGACGATCCGGTTGGCGCGATCTCTGTTCACGGTATTTGTGGTGTCTGGGGCACGTTAGCAGTTGGGATATTCTCCACGAATGCGGCACATAGCTTCTTCACACAGTTGTTGGGAACTGCGGCCATAAGCGCTTGGGCGTTCGTGTTCTCTCTCGTTGTGTTTGGGATCATCAAAGCGACCATTGGTGTCCGTGTAACGGAGGAGGATGAAGTGATTGGTTTGGACGTGACCGAGCACGGCCAACCGGCTTACACACAAGCCCCGATTCCATCAGCAGCTTCTGTCTCTATATCTTAAGAGCATCTGTTTTGATCAAAAGGGAGTCGGTTCATTCCGGCTCCCTTTTTTGATTCGGCGCTTTGAGGCCGGAAGTTCCGACAGCGTGTGTGTTTTTTTACAGTGCGCAAAAAAAGGGACAACAGGAAATGCCGCTTGGCCAAGCGCTGGGCTGAAATATGAATAGCTTAACCTATTGGTATTGAATAGTATGGAGTCGGATTGATTTTGGGCGATTCAGTGGTTGGCAGATGAGCTGCTAATAGAAAAATAGCATTTTAAATGTCGCTTGACCTGAATCGCTTGTTGAGCCGCAATACCAAATGAGCATAATGAAAAGAAACTTAAGTTGTGCACTTGCGAGTGTCCTTTTCGTGTTGGCGGCGACCTTGTTGCCGGTTGAATCCATGATCGCACAAGATGGGGCTGAAGCCGCATCGGCTACTGAAGCCCCTGCTGAGGTTGAGGCACCTCCGGCGGAGGAAGAGTCCGCGCTCGATTCAGGAGACACCGCCTGGATGATTGTGGCCACGGCGCTGGTGTTGTTCATGACCTTCCCGGGGCTGGCCCTTTTTTATGGAGGCCTTGTTCGGGCCAAAAACATCCTTTCAATCCTCGTGCAATGTTTTGCCATAGGTTGCCTAATGTCCATCCTATGGCTGATCTACGGATATAGTCTGGCTGCGAACGGGGATGGGAATTTCTTTGGCGATTTTGGGAAGGCATTTCTCTCGACTGTGGGTGTTGACTCGATGAACGGCACGATCCCTGAATCGGTTTTCTTCACGTTTCAGATGACGTTCGCGATCATCACACCGGCGCTGATCGTGGGTGCGTTTGCGGAGCGGATGAAATTCAGTTCGGTTCTTATTTTCTGCGCGCTTTGGTTTACGTTCTCCTACATCCCGGTATGGAAGATGGCTTGGGGCGGCGGGTTGTTCTCCGGGTTGGATGCGGATACTGTCGCAAAAGTTGAAAGTGGGGAATCCAGCGCAGGCAACTGGCTAATGGGAGCAGATCCCGATGGCAATGGTGATGAGGAAGAGGAAGCCGCCATAGATTTTGCAGGAGGTACTGTGGTGCACATCAACGCCGGTGTCGCCGGGTTGGTGCTTTGTATATTACTTGGACGGCGCAAGGGATACGGCACTACACCAATGTCGCCGCATAGCGTGCCGTTGACTGTGATCGGGGCGAGCATGCTTTGGGTCGGGTGGTTTGGTTTTAATGCGGGCAGTGCGGTCGCTGCGGACGGGGCTGCAGGCATGGCGTTGCTGGTGACTCAGGTCGCCACGGCGACGGCGGCGTTTACCTGGATGATCGTTGAGTGGATCGTGGCGAAGAAACCGACGGCGGTTGGCATTGCCACTGGTGCGGTTGCTGGTCTGGTAGCGATAACGCCGGCCTCGGGTTCGGTGGGGCCGGTCGGTGCGCTGGTCATCGGCTTGGCCTCGGGGATCGTCTGTTACTTCTGCGCCACATCATTGAAGAAGGCGCTTGGTTACGACGATAGCTTGGATGTGTTTGGCGTACACGGCATCGGCGGCATTGTGGGGGCATTGCTCACTGGCATGTTCGCATGGGGTACAGTCACTGTTGACGGTAAGGATGTCCCAGTTGAGACCTTTACCATGGGTATTCAGGTTTGGACTCAGTTGAAGAGCATTATCGTGACGGTTGTCTGGAGTGGTGTGGTCTCGGTGGTGGCATTTTATATTACGGGTGCGCTGACTGGAGGTTGCCGGGTTTCTGAAGATGAGGAAGAACATGGACTCGACCTCAACAGCCACGGTGAAAGTGGATACAATTCGTGATTTGAAGGATTTCCCCTTGGCCAAGAGCGTTGCTGCGCTTGGCCAAGCGGGAAAGCTCGTAGGTTCGTAATGAGGAACTGGGTCTTCCCGTTTATTTGAGCGGGACACTATCGGGGACGGTAAAGGAGACGCGCAACGTGTTTAAGGTTATTGTTCCCGAACTGAAATTCGCGGTGGGCTAAAACATCCCGATTTCGTCAGGGGGAACTTAAGCTTGGCTCAGGTTGAGTTTCCCACGGCGGTGGAGAGTTTTGCAAGCGGCTCTTCACCGCCATCTTTTTTATGGGGTGGCTATTTCAACTGGCTGGCCGGGTTCGGGCATGAGGATCCGGATTGATGGCCAGCGCTTGGCCACCTCGGCCTTGAACCAATCCCGGGCAGGGGCATCACCGTGGCCGAGGATCAGTGTGTGCGGGGCAACCTGCCCGACCAACTCGAGCAGTTCCTCGCGGTTGGCGTGTGCGGTGAAGTCAAAGTCGTGCACGTCACAGCGCTTGGCCAGCTTGCCAGTGGTGTCGCAGTAGTGGAACAGTTCGCCTGGCGCGGCGGCCTTAAGCCGGCCTCCGGGGGTCTCGGGATCGGCGTAGCCGACAAAGAAGATGCCGTGCACCGGCTGTTCGACCATCCGCTTGGCCAAGTCGTAGGCCGTGGTGTTCTCGGAGAGCATCCCGGCGGTCATGACAAAAAGCCGGTTTTTGTTGAGCTTGATCCGGGCGGCCTGGTCACGGCTAAGCACGGAGAGGTCGAGTGACTCGCCCAGTTGCAGGTCGGGGTGTTGGCGGTTGGCACGGTGCGACTGCAGGTCGTATATCTCGGTGAACACACGCCCCAGACCGCCGATGAACACCGGCTGTTTCTTGAGCCGGCCGGACTGCATCTGTAGGGCCAGCGTGCAGAGAATCTCCTGTGTGCGGCCAAGCGCGAATGTGGGGATGAGGACGCTGCCCCCACGCTCGAAGGTGTCCTCGATCGCGCAGATCAGTTTTTCGGTTTCATTCTCGCGGGAGAAATCATCGGGAGTGCCGCGCCCCCCGCGCGTGGTTTCCATGATCATCACACCGGCGCGGACATCGCCGAACCGGGCTGCCTTGAGAATCGTCTGGTCGTGGGTGCAGACGTCGCCGGTGTAAAAAAGGGTTTCCGTTTCGCCGCGAACCAGGATGCCTGCTGAGCCCAGTGCGTGTCCTGCGTCGAAAAACTCCAGCGTGGGCGACGGCTTGCCGGCGATCGTCCGGTCGAAGGTCGCCCACTCAATCTCGCGATTGTAGCGGTAGCCCTGAAAGATTGGAGCCAGTTCGTCGACCTCGCGATGGTTGAACAGCGGGTACTCGGTGATGCCAAGCTCGGCGGCCTGGTGTTTCATCACGTTGACCGAGTTGTGCAGCACGCGCTCGACGATGAAGTAGCTCAACTCGCTCATCATCACGTGGGCGCGGGGAAAATGCCGGAGCGCGACCGGGAGCGAGCCGACGTGGTCGTGATGGCAGTGGGTGATGGCGATGGTGTCGACCGGTCTCTTGCGGACGGCGTCGTAGAGCGGCAGGGCGTCGCGCCCCTCGCGCTTGGGGTGGGTGCCGGAGTCCATCAACAGGCCGCACCCGTCGATCTCGACGTGCCAAGCGCTGGCGCCGATGCCCGGCCCGGGATTGAGGTCGCAAAGTTTCAAGGGCGATGAGTGTTAACCGCGGCTGCCCCCGGTGCGTTTTTCCACCATGGCGTTGTAGGCATGGAATGAGTCGGGATGAATGGCACGATGCTTGGAGAGGCTCTTGCGGATCTTGCATTTGACAACCTCGAGCGCGGCAATCTCGAGATCGCGCCCGGCAAGGGTGCGGACGGTGAGAGCCTCGGCGTACGGCCGGAGCGGTTCGCAAAAGTCGGCGACGAAAAGCAACGTGTCGACCGGGCCCATCTCGACTGCGCCGGTGGTATGCTTGCGCATGGCGTCGAACACGACCTCATCTTCCACGCCGAACTCGCTCCGGGCAAAATACGGTGCGACTTTGCCGTGAAGCAGGCTGAGATTTTTTCGCTCGTGCTCATCGATTTCCAGCCCGTGCTCGTCGGCGTACTGGAGCAGTTCGTTGTTGGAAAGTTCCTTGAGGCAATCGTGGAGCATGGCGGCCAGCTCTGCCTGATCCTCGTTGATGCCGTGCTGCCTGGCCAGACTCACTGCCTGGTCACGCACCGAGAGGACGTGTTCGCAGCGGTACGGGGTGAGGTGCTCGCGAAGATGCGACTCAATTTTCTCGATAAGTTCGGGTGCGTTGGCCATGCTGGATTGCGTAAAAGGCTGTCGGAAGCTGGCCCGAATTTGGCGGTAGTGTCAAATGACAAAACCGGGGTTTGGGCTCGATTTTTATTCCGCTTGGCCAAGCGCTGGGTTGTACTTGGCCAAGCGCTGGCTTTGACAATGAAAACCAATCCAACATTCCAACGACGCGATGTGCTGCGGACACTGTCCTACGGGGCGGTCTGTGCCGGCATGTGCGGGGCAGGTCCGATGCGATGGCTGCTGGCCGACATTCATGCCGGTGAGACTGCCGTGTACCGCATGAGTTTTGACGAGTTTCCCCAGTTGAAAAACTCGTACGGGTCGGTTCGCCTGAACTTGGCTGGCATCCCGAGCGCGAGCAACCAGATCGTGGTGACGCGAATGCCGGGCAACCAGTTTTACGCTGTATCAGCCAAGTGCACTCATCGCGGCGTGGCGGTGGACCCATTCAAGAAGGGCAAGGGGTTGTACTGCCGGGCGCACGGTTCGCAGTTCGACGTGGACGGCCGGGTGGTGCGGGGGCCGGCCCGGTCGGCGCTCAAGTCGTATGACACAAGCTACGATGGCTCCGGCTCGGTAAGTGTCGCGTTCCCGGACCTCGGCTACTCGGTTGCGACCAGTGTGATTCAGACCGGTGCGGGCGATCGCATGGCGCTGTCGTTTAAGACGATCTCCGGCATGAAATACACCGTGATGGTTCGCGACAAACTGGGCGGTGGGGATGCCGAGGCGGTCCAGTTTGCCACGACTCCGGATGGCCCGCTCAGCGCCAGCCGGTTCACTGGAAACGGCAAGACTGCGACACTGTATTTGCAGCCGGTGGGCGATGCCGGCTTCATTCAGGTCGTGCGCGAATAGATTTTTGAAAAACCACGTAACCTGACCGGAAACAGGTGTGTATATCTCAGCAACGAATCGTCCCTGCGACGACTTAATTTAAGAATGAAAAAGACAGTATTCATGATGATGGGGCTGGCGCTGCTCTCGACTCCGGGACAGGCGGCCAAGGTGGACAAGGCGAACGTGGCCAAGGACTCAAAGTTCGTGGTGCATTTGGACTTTGATGCGATCCGCACTTCCAAGCTTGGCTCGACAATAATCAAGCAGGCGCGGGAGGAGGAGGGCGAGGAACGTATTGAGGCCATGATGGAGATCATCGGCTTCGACCCGTTCACCGCGCTAAAGGGCATGACCATGTCCGGCAATGGCGAGGAGGAGAACGGCTTGATCGTGCTGAAGCATGCCGCTGACACGAAGAAGGTAGTCTCGTTCATCAAGCTGGATGAGGAGTACCGGCCGACCGAATACAAGGAGCGCACGATTCACAGCGTCGGCCAGGCGGGCGAGCGTGGCTACATCAGTTTTGTGAACAAATCGACGGCGGTCATCGCCCCCAGTCGCGAGCTGGCGCGTGATGGCATCAATCTGGTGAACGGGAAGGGCGCAGCCAAAAAACTGCCAGGCCCGATCGGTGAGATTTCGAAAAAAGCCAAGGCTCCGTTTATGATGGGCTACGCGGATCTGGACGGACTCGAGGATGTCATCGAGGATCCGACCGTCAACGACATGGCGCGCGAAGCGATGATGATAGTCGGGGAATCAGGGGATGATTTGGTGATGTCCGTCCAAGTCGTCGCGCAAAGTGTCGAGACTGCCGAGCATATGCAAAACATGGTCAATGGCTTGATCGGTTTCGCGGCATTGGGACAGGAGGACAACCCGGAATTAAAGGACCTGCTCAAGGCGCTGAAAGTTTCACGCAAGGAATCGACTATCACGGTCGATTTCAAGATGGCGGTTGAGAAGATTCTCGAGGCGGTTGACCCCGCCCTGGAGGATCTGGACCTTGATATCGACATCGACTTGGGTGCCAAAGACAAGGACGAAGACAAAGACGAGTGATTCACGGTGCCGCCATCCCGGTGATGACGGCGGCTGCAACCGGGCAAACCGGGCAGTCGCGGGAGGGCGAAGCTCCGGCCAAAACAAGTCGCGCCAAGGCGATTGCCGAGGAACGCGAACTGGCACTGGTAGCACAGGGCGGCTGCATGGAGTCTTTCGAGCAACTGGTCTCTCGCTTTGAGGGCCAGTTGTTTCATTTTATGCTTAAGAAAACCGGCGACCACCACCTGTCGCAGGATCTGCTCCAGACCACGTTTGTGATCGCTTATCGCAACCTGCATCGGTTCAACCCGAAGTATGCCTTTTCAACCTGGATTTACACCATCGCCAACCGGCAGGCGATCAACCACTTTCGCCGTCAACGCCCGTTCGATTCCGAGGATGCAGACCGGGTGGTGGAGGAGGCTCCGGACACGGAAATGCTCGCAGCGGAACGGGCCGAGCAACTCTGGGCCAAGGCCCGACGGCTCCTGACAGAATCCCAGTACGACGCGCTTTGGTTTTTTTATGGCGAAGACCGAAACCTTGAGGAGACCGCGCGTGTAATGAACAAGAGCGTGGGCTCAGTGAAGGTGCTTTTGCATCGGGCCCGGCACAAACTGGCGGATGAGTTGCCCAAAGTAACACAGGACTGATATGCAACCCAATGAGGAACAACCAAGCGCTTGGCCAAGCGTCGAGAATCGTCTCCGGAAGGAGGCCTGGCAGAGTGAGGATTTCCCTCCGTTTTTGCACCGGCGCATCATGGCTGCCGTCCGGGAGGAGGCCCAGCGCAAGGCCCAGCCGAAATGGGTGATTTTCAACTGGGCACGCTTGGCCTTGGCCGGGGGAGTGGCCGGCTTGGCCCTGTTTTTCGCCCTGACACCGAGTGTTCCGACGCCGGAGGAGCGAGTCGGCTGGCCAATCGGGGAATGGATTGCGACCGCCGCCCACAGCGACCAGCAGGTGGTCAGCCTGATTTCCGACAAGGTTTTGAACGAGTGGATGACTCAACCCTACCAGCAGCAGTTGGACTCCATCAGCGGCGAATTGGAAAACGCCCTCGATTTCACCCTCCGCCTGGTTCCGATCAAGATCGCCCAGCGATAGGGCCGCTAGGCTGGGGAAGAATACTTCAACTCCGGCAGCACCTGTTGCCCGTTGTCCGCCGGCTTAATTGCGAGCCGATTCAGCTTATTCCAAAGAGAGAGTGCCTGATCCAGGCTTGTATCCGGGTGGCGTTCTAAAACGCAGTCGAGGTCGACATAATTTACCCCAAACTGGGCACTAAATGCCGTTAGGGCTTTCTCGGAAAAATCAACATTACGCCGCTTGAGGTATGAGGCCAACTTGGCTTGGTCTGTGTCCGTGTAATATAGACGGGCATTGGCCCTGCGGCCAAGAATGCGAAACCAAGCCGGGTTCAGGTGGGAAGCTACTGCCACAGTCTGGTTTTGCCGAAGGAGCGTGGACACCTTGAACAACTGGAGAGGATTCACCACTTCATCCACCGCCACGAGACGGTGACCTCGAACTGTTTTCGACTTTTGTTCTTTTCCCTTCAGCCACAACCAATGGTGAGAGTGCTCCCGAAAGTCCGGGTGATGATCGGTCAGGAATTTCAATGCGGTGCTTTTGCCGGATCCGCTGATGCCGGTGAACACGATCAATCGGGTGTTCTCAAAACTGACGGAATGCAACCCGAGATGGTCGTCAAATTCGATCGATTTACCTATGGATACAGTTTTACGCATTGAAAAAATCGTCGTTACAAAGGATTGAGGTGTCACCGATCAGTTCCTGATCCACAAATTCGTTGTGGATGAGTTGAACTTCCCAGTACACGAAAAGGCCATGGGATGAGGAAACGGAGTTTGGCGGATAGAGGGCCTTAAACATCGGCTCGAACGAGATACTACCCTTGAAGTGGTTTTCCACTGGTTCGTTCCTAGGGATGCGTTTCACTTTTTTCGAGTAGAGCATCACCCCTCTTTTCGGATTGCTGAAACTGACTGTCCTTCGATTACTGCCGGAGCCGCGGACGTACTTCCCTTTTTCCATGTTGCAGGCAACGATGCGCAAACGGACATTGAGCAAATCAGTCCGGGAAATTCCCTTGATCAACTCGTTCACTGCAAATTCTTTCCGGGCGTTGATCTCACCCTTGATCGGTCTGAACTTGAAGGTCATGTACTTGCGAAGTTGCCGCTTGATGGCCAGCCAAATGGCGACGCCGATGGCACCACAGCCGACCAGGGCTTTGCCCAATGGGGTGGAGCTGTCCCCGTCGCTGTCATAATGCGAGTAAAGGATCGTGGCGTGTTCTGATGACATTTGGTCATGAATTCCGAGTATCATGTTGATCACGATCAGGATCAATCCAATCACCATGAGCCCGAATGTGGCAATCTTGTTTCGAGCTGGGATCGCCATGAGGTTCTTCGTGAATGAAAAAACATCCTTCGGCTCGATTAGATTGCTGGCGCTGCCGCCTATCTTTGGTTTTTTGAGATTCGTATCCGGGAGCCTCTTTTGAGTGGAGGTGTCCGATCGAATCCACTTGTCGTTGACCTTCAAAATAGCGAAGCATTCTACATCAATTTTTGCCCCGTTGTATGTGTAGGGACGCTCCTTCATGACGTGTGACGGAATCGTCACCAACTCCGGTGTGGAAGAGGCGGTGAAGATGTGTGTGAACAACGTATCGGATTTGTCGACCGGCCGGGAATCATTCACGTTAACGTGATGCTCGATGGTAAACGTGGCTTCCTTGCCAATGAGTTCTGGATCAAGGAAACTCAATTTCGCTTTTAACTTCTCCGGCTCATTGTCGGAATTGGAGTTAAAGGTAATATCCAGTTGATTGGACATGATAGGGTCGCTTCGTTGCGCATGATAAAGACTAATGCCCGAGAGTCAACGACCGAGAGTCCAATTTTGATCGAATCCAAAGGGATTTTAGAACATATCAACATATCTTGATATGTTGATATCTTGCTTGACTTGGGCGTATTCCGTACTAGGCTCAACCTCCTGTGAGCGATGTCACACTACAGGCGCTGAAAGAGTTGCTGTCCCAGCGAATCGTCATTTTGGACGGGGCGATGGGAACCATGATCCAGCAGCACAAGCTGGAGGAGACCGATTATCGGGGTGAGCGATTTGCCGATTGGCCAAGCGATCTCAAGGGCAACAACGACTTGTTGGGGATCACTCGTCCGGATGTCATCCAGTCGATCCACCGCGATTACTTTGAAGCCGGCTCGGATATCATTGAGACCAACACGTTTAACTCCACCAGCATTGCCTTGGCCGATTACGGGATGGAGTCGTTGGCGCACGAGTTGAATGTCGTCAATGCCAGGCTCGCACGGGCCGCAGCCGACGAGGTGATGGCAGACGATCCGGCGCGACGTTGTTTTGTTGCGGGAGCGCTTGGCCCGACCAATCGCACGGCATCCATATCGCCGGACGTAAACAATCCGGCGTTCCGTGCCGTGACGTACGATCAACTGGTCGAGGCTTATTTCGAGCAGGCCAGGAGCTTGGTCGAGGGCGGAGCGGATGTGCTACTGGTGGAGACGGTCTTTGATTCGCTCAATTCCCGTGCGGCCTTGTTTGCACTTGAGTCCTTGTTTGACTCGCTTGACCAGCGGCTGCCGGTGATGTTGTCGTTCACCATCACAGACCAGAGCGGCCGGACTCTCTCTGGCCAGACGGTGGAGGCCTATTGGAATTCCGCCTCGAACATCGACCTGTTGAGCGTGGGCATTAACTGCGCGCTTGGCCCGGCGGAGATGCGGCCCTACATCGATGAGTTGTCACGCATCGCACCGGTCAATGTCAGTTCGTATCCGAATGCAGGTCTACCTAATCCATTGCTGCCAACCGGCTTTCCCGAAACCCCCGAATCGTTGGCACCTCAACTTCGCGAATGGGCGGCCAATGGCTGGCTGAATATTGTTGGTGGCTGCTGTGGTACCACGCCGGGACATATTCGGGAAATCGTCAGGGCGGTAGCGGATTGCGAACCACGGCGCTTGGCCAAGCAGGAGCCGTGGCTGCGCCTCAGCGGCATGGAGGCGTTGACCGTTCGGCCGGATTCCAACTTCGTCAACGTCGGCGAGCGCACCAACGTCACCGGATCGCCGCGCTTTGCCAAGCTGATCAAGAACGACCAATACGAGGAGGCGCTGGCTGTGGCACGGCAACAGGTTGAGAACGGGGCGCAGATCATCGACGTGAACATGGACGAGAGCATGCTCGACTCCGAGGCAGCGATGACCCGATTCCTGAACCTGATTGCCTCCGAGCCGGACATTTCGCGCGTGCCGATCATGATCGATAGCTCGAAGTGGTCGGTCATTGAGGCCGGCCTGAAGTGCATTCAGGGCAAGGGAATAGTTAACTCAATCAGCCTCAAGGAGGGCGAGGAGCAGTTTCTCGAGCAGGCGCGGTTGATCCGCCGATATGGTGCCGCGGTGGTGGTGATGGCATTCGACGAAACCGGTCAGGCGGACACGACCGACCGCCGGGTGGAAATCTGTACCCGCTCGTACAAGCTGCTAACGGAGAAGGTCGGATTTCCGCCGGAGGACATTATTTTTGATCCCAACATTCTCACGGTGGCGACCGGGATGGAGGAGCACAACGACTACGCTGTTAGCTTCATTGAGGCGACGCGGATCATCAAGTCTACCCTGCCGTTGGCCAAGGTGAGTGGAGGGGTGAGTAACATCTCGTTTTCGTTCCGGGGCAACAACACCGTGCGCGAGGCGATGCACGCGGCGTTCCTGTATCACGCGATTCAGGCAGGGCTCGACATGGGCATCGTCAACGCCGGGATGCTTGAGGTGTACGAGGAGATTCCTCCCGACCTGCTGGAGCGCGTGGAGGATGTGCTGCTAAATCGCCGGCCAGATGCCACCGAGCGCTTGATCGAGTTTGCCGAGACGGTCAAGCAGCAGGGTAAATCGGAAAAGGTCGCCGATGTTTGGCGAGAGGGAACAGTCGAGGAACGACTCAGCCACGCGCTGGTCAAGGGCATTGTCGATCACATCGAGGCGGATACCGAGGAGGCGCGTGCGAAATACGGCCGGCCGATTCACGTTATTGAGGGGCCGCTGATGGACGGCATGAACGTAGTCGGCGATCTGTTCGGTGCCGGCAAAATGTTC
>CETG01184861.1_pt1 | contig 14547 bp, 26 predicted proteins | sample 361471 | NCBI WGS metagenome assembly CETG01 (sample SAMEA2622696, study PRJEB7988) | marine metagenome | isolation source: saline water (ENVO:00002010), including | reverse complement strand
GAAATCAATTTATTTAAATATCATAAACATATTAAATACTATAAGAATATGCAATTAAATAGTCTAAAAAAATATATTCAATACTTACCTGGAATAATTGTATTAATTTATGTTCTATTATTAATTATTTCTCAGGTTCTTAAATAAATATATTAATTAATCATTTTGATTGGAATAATTGCAGCAATTGGTGCATCTTTTTTATGGACATACGCTTGTTTCTTATGGCGAACCCAGACAAAAAATTTTAATGCAATAGATATAAACTTTATAAAAAATTCGTTTGCTTTTATATTCTTTCTACCTCATGTAATTTTACAATTTAATTTTGGAATTGAAAATAAATATATATTTATTTTGTTAATAAGTGGGGTATTAGGAATCGGCTTAGGAGATACCTTTTATCTAAAATCTTTAAAACTTATTGGAACTAGAAAGACTTTATCTATTGAGTCTTTATCTCCTCTAGTAGCGGCAATATCAGGCAATATTTTTATAAAGGAATATTTATCTATAAGATCATGGATCGGAATAATATTTGTATCAATATCTCTTTTGATAATTATAAAAAAACAAACCCACCTTATTAATGAAAATTACAGTTTAATATATACATCCTCAAATCCTAAGAATTACATATTTGCATTCTTATCAGTCTTTTGCGCTGTAATAGCGGCTTTATTATCAAGATATATATTTTTACAAATTAATATATCTCCTATCATTACGACAGAAATAAGATTACTTGGCGGAATCTTTTTTTTATTATTATTTTCAAAATTTAAGATTAACTTTTTTATTAATAAAATAAAAATGAATGAAAAAATCATTTTTATTATTTCTATTTTATTAGGCACCAATTTTGGGATATTACTTCAACAAATAGTTTTTAAAACCCTCCCTATTGGAATAGGTTGGACTTTACTTAGCACTTCTCCAATCATTTCATTATTCTTTGCAAAAGGAGAGGAAGGCTATATTTCAATGGAGATTATAAGCACAACAGTTCTTTTATTTATTGGGTTAACTTTAATAATTTTATAATATCCACTTGTAATAAATACTCATGTTATAAGTATTAGCCATGAATAAAATTTTATTAGATAAATACAACTTAATGAAAATTTTAAAGAGAAAAAAACTAGGTTTAATCGAGGTATATTTTGTATTCATTGCATGCATTTTAACTGGTTATGTTAGTTATCAAGCAATAGTTAATTCTATCCTTGGCTAATATTTAAAAATTATTTTGAGTTGATTTTATAAGCTTGCCACCGTCTTGATCATCATCATCATTTGAGCTAAAAAATAAAAAAAATATTCCTAAGGAAGCGATGGAAAGAGAAATGGATATAGTAGCTAATTCGTCCATAGGAACCTGGGGTAGATAAAAATTATAACAATAATTATTTATTTAAATTATTTATTAAAAGCAAATTTTTTGATTATTTATAATATTAATAAATTAATTTAATTATTATTTTGAAGATCTCAATAAATTCGCCCTGCAGCGCAAGTACTATTATCAAGTATGGAATTAAGAACTGGCCCATATGGGAATGTAAACCAAGTAATTTCCCCTGGTCATATGAAGAGAAAGAAACATGTTTAATAATAGAAGGTGAAGCTAAAATTAAGACTTCTTCGGAGATTTATGATATCAAATCTGGAGATTTAGTTATTTTCCCTGCAGGATTAAATTGCAATTGGGAAGTAAGCAAAGCTATTAAAAAGCATTATAGAATAGGGGATTAATAAATCCAATTCAAATGCCCTTTAAAATTTTGAAAAATATCTTATTTAAATAGTATGCTAGTAATACAAATGATTATCAGTATATGTCATTCTCCGACGAAGAATATTTTGAAGTTATTCAGAAAAACGAAGAAGTAATGAAAGCTTATGAAACTATAAAAGGTATCTGTAAAGATTTACAAAAACATACTAATTGTCCTGAAGAAGACATTGACTATTTTTTAAAATTTATAGCAGGAAAATGGAAAAATTAATTAATCTTTTTCTACTTTAGCCGCATCCCAATTTTTTTTAGGTCCTGTATTAATACTTGATTCTCCTTGTGCACCTCTTACGAAGAAAATGAAACCTACTAAACCAGATATGCCAAAAATTGCTGCCAGTGGATTAAAAGAGAAAGAAAATGTAGAGAGTAATGAGAACATAAAATTAATAAAACCAGAATAAATAATAGATTTTGAATAAAAATTAAACAATTATTGTTAAGTATCATTTATCACAAAATAGGATTTCAAAATGTCAGAATTATATTTTGAGAATCTAATATTTAGAACTTGAACTAAACAAGTTGCAAGTTGTGACTACTTTTTACTTTATTTTTAGCCCTTTAAGATCCACAGAATATTTAATTATTTACTAATATGTTTGCATGGAAAATCTTATGTCAACTACCTCTACAATCAGCCCTATAGTTGCGGTTGGATGGTGCTTATATCCAATTGGAATATTAGTAATACTTGAATTATTACTTGGGGGAGGATTTGACGACGATAACAATGATGATCAAGACGGTGGCATGATGATACCAGCATATGCAGGTTCAAAGAGTTAATACTTTTGAATTTTATAAATATTAACTACAGTATATATTCTTTAGTTTTACTCTCATTATTTTTATCTGGATTTCTTCTTTGGCTTATAATTACAACTCTTAAAAGCGGTAATTTATCATTAAAAGAATTAAAAAAAGATAATAACCAAATAAATAAAATTAAATTTGATAAAAAGATTTAAAACAAATTTTTAAAATTAAATTAAGAACTTTATGAACTTTTATATTTAAGTTTAATTACTTTTTAATTACTTTATTTTTTAATTTAATTGGGACATAATTATTATTACCAATTATTAAATAAATCATTTCATAATTAAATTTTATACAAGATTATATATTAAATTATTAGAATATATAGAAATTTAGTATACTAATGGCTAACGATCTAAAAACACCTACAGATATAGAAAAGATATACAGCGTATTGGAATCTGGTATTAGTGAAAATAAATCAATAAAAACTTATGCATTGCCTAATGCTAGACAATGGTTGGGATCAAGATACTTTGCACTATGGGTACTGCCTATATATATAATCAAAAAGTTTAGGGCCTTAGCTGATTCATCAGCATTTGTAAAACCATATTCACCCTCAAGAAGTGGTATGACATATAAGCAACCAGAAACTTTATTCACATCTCTAAGAATGGTTTTTCAGGGTAAAGATCACTTAAGTTTTTTTGACCATAGATTTATTGGGATATGGATTTTGCCATTTGCAGCAACAGGAATCATTTTCGAATTATTATTTATTGCTCCTACAAAAAACATTCCGCCATTTTCATAAATAAAAATAATAAAACAAATTCAATAAATCTAAAAAGAATTAAGTATTAATAAGTTCAATTAACTTTAGCTATATCTTACAAATGCATCTTTACTCAATATTTTATATATTTTCAATATTCTTATTAATTTATATTTTAGCTATATTTTGGAGAGACATGCCTAATCAAAAAAAATAAATCCTAAGTAAAATATTGAAAATAATAAAAACCAATTAATTTTTTTTCTATGTATTCCATACCTTCCTATTTGCTTTAAAGGGTTTGTCACGATAAGCATGAGTACCAATATTGGGAGGAACTGAATTTTGAACGGGATGAATAAAGGCATAAGCCATACCCTCAAATAATTTAGAAAGCCATTTCTTAATAGAGTTCATAATTTCTCCTGAAATATTATTATTATTCTGAATTAACTATTTAGGAAAGTAAATCAGTCAAAATTCTTATTTTTTATTGCCCATATTTATAAATAAGGTTATTAATGGTATTAAGAATATTTTTTATTATGCCAATTGATCCTACAAATGATAGTAAGAAAGAAGATCTAACTAATCTTATGGAAATCGATGATAAAAAAATGACCTGCAAAGATGGTTTTTGTTTCTTACCTAATCAAAATGATAATCAACAAGTAAATGGAGATAATATCAATATTTTTGATCCTATTTGAATACCTGCAAAGAAATTGAATATAAATTATGCAATTTCTAGCCAATATAGCTCAAGTCAATTACCACAATCTCGTTTATCTACTGTCTCGTTAAAGTATCAATTCTGCGACAAAACCGTGTATAAAGCGCATTTTCGCTACATAAGTTTACAGAAGTTAATATTTATGTTAAATTAATTAAAGCTAATATTAATTAAATGTCTAAACAAAAAATTGAAAAAGAAAAGCTTATTGCAGAAAAGCTTAATGGTAGATTTGCCATGCTCGGTTTTATAGCTGCAGTTGGAGCGTATCTAACTACTGGGCAATTAATTCCGGGATTTGTATAATGTCAACTAAAAATGTTCAAAAAACAGCTAAAGAAAAACTTTTAAAGAACTTATCAAATGATGCTCCGGAGATTCTAGAAAGCAACCCAGAATATACAAAGGAAGCTGAAAAAGCCAATGGAAGATGGGCCATGATAGGTTTTGTGGCTTTGATAGGAGCATATGTTACAAGTGGGCAAATAATTCCAGGTATCTATTAGAAAACATTTCGTATAAATTCAGACATTATTACCTTTAGCAATAAACTCTTTAACTTAATAACGCTCATAAAAACAATTAAAAGATAGGTATTATTACCTGTATTATTAATTATTAGAGCAGCAATTTTTATAACTTATAAACCTTATTTCTTAGAATTTTTTTTTAAATTAAATGTATAAATTATTTTGTGATTGATTAAACGAAATATTATTGACAGCTTGAAGCTTGCAAATTATTTTTACTAAATATAAATTTTTAATCTCCTTATAAAATTTTATAATTTTAATCTTAGTTATTTATTCTCAATTTAAATATTGTTCTTAACAATTCTGAAAATTAAAGGATAAACCATGCTATAAAATCCTAACTTCCATAACTATTTATTTAACAATGCAATTACAAACCAATTCATAAAATATTCTCATTAAATTATTTGATTTTATAATCAAATAAAAAAAGCAATTAAATGTGAATAGGGCATGTTTATCACATATTGAATAAATAGGATTTAATCTGAAAGGAGGGCAATGAAATGAATCAACACTTTTCCCAACAAAGAAAAACAACTCTTAAATGGAAAAAAATGGTGAGCTATCTGAAATAGACATGTTGAGAATACTAGAAAAATTATCGGAAAATCAATTAAATATTTGTGAATTGTCATGCGATATATAAATATTTTAAATAAAAAATAAAATGAGTTTGCTTTCATTCAAACAGCAAACCCATGACGAATCTAATCAGGATGTTATCCTATCGCCTTTTATATCAGAATAAGTAATTATACTTAATGGGAGTATTAGTACCTAGAGTAATTATGTGGTTAGCTTTATTTTTTAGGGTAAGAAATTAATAATTACGATCTTAAATATATATTTTATCGGAATTTAAATAAGAAAAATAATTTGGAAAGAAATAACAATTAAAAATTAAAAAAATAATTAACAGTCTTATGCTTTAAATGAATAATTATTTAATTATTTAATTTTTTACTTTTAAATACTCACCAAGAGAATCTAGATCTCTTCTATAATGAACCATTTTTCTAGATAAATTTATATCTAATCCTGTTTGGTCTTGATTATTATCTATTTTTTCATTCCAGAAGTAAATGTATTTCAATAAATTTTTCATTTTTAAATTTATTTTTAATCTAAACAATAAAAAATAAATAAGAAATTTATTCCCTTTCCTCAAACCGAACAAATAGGTTCACTTAACCGAACCTATTAATATATAAATGAATATATTTTTTAGAAGTCCTTTTTTAAAATTTTTCTTTTTGTGAAATCAACAAATTTAACTTTATTACGTCTATGTATTTTTTCCTTAATAATTCTAAAAATATGAGCCTCTGATTCAGTTAATTTTTGTAATTGTTCAATTGCATCTAAATCATCATTATCAAAAGATTCAAATAATTGAATAAATTCTTCTCTATTCATTTCTATAAAATTTTCAGCGACCTCTTTAGGATTATCTCCATATTCAAAATCAATAAAAGCTTCATAACTATTCCACTGATGACTTAACCAATTAAACCATCCATAATTATCTAATTTATCTTTTTCTGAAATTTCTTTCATTTATTTCTATAGCATGAACATATTTATATAATTAATGATTTCTTTTATTTTGACACCTGTAAAATTACTCAATAATATTTTGATTAAAAAATTAAGTTTATATTAGAAATTAGTTAAATTGACTTGAAATTTATTTAACTTTGTTCATTAAGAGTAAATTTATTTAGGCAATATCTAATTTATTCTTTTAGTGATATAAATAGTTTTATTAAGTATCTAATTATAAATAAATTTAAGAATAATTTTTAGCCCATTCCTTATGTTTTTTCTCAATATCTTTAATTAACTTTCTTTGATAATTTAATTTTTCATGATTTTGCTCAAAATCTTCCTTTGAAACTGCAACATTATTTGAAAAAAACTTTTCTTTAAAATCCATATTAAACTATAAGCACTATTTAATTTAAAAGAAAATTTATAATAACTTAATTTATTTAATATTCTTTTTAGATTCAATTTGTAAAGTTGTTAAAATTGAAATTTATGAAATTAGATTTGAATTCTATTTTAATTTCCCTGCTCTAGTTAATAAATAAATTCCTACCCATATAGAAAAAAAGACAGGGAGCCATGCTGCTAAAAATGGGCTCAATATTCCCTTTACGCCTAATGAACTCGAAAAGAAAGATAATACATAGTAGCAGAAAATCATTAAAACACTTAAACCAAATCCCTGACTTTTGGATGATCTTGAATTAGCTCTAATTCCAAAACTACTGCCAATCAAACCAAATACCAAACAAGCTGAGGGGAGTGTGAATTTTTCTTGGATTCTAACTCTCATCCTTCTTGATTCCTTAGTATTCCCTGCTTTCCTATAAAGTGATTCTGCATTTAAAGCCTGAGAAAGTGTCATATCATTTGCATCCTTTGGAATTTTGGCTAGTTCTTGAGGGCCCTCTCCTAAAGGAAACTGATAGGTACTGAAATTAATAGTACTTGTATCTCCATTCTCTTTCATAACCATTAATCTTCCATTATAGAAATCCCATAGATTATCAACCTGATTATATTTTGCTTTTTCTGCTTTAAGGATTTGCTCATAACCGATCTGGGAAAAATCAAGCAAAGTTACTTCCTCCATAATGTTATTTCTAAAAAACTTAGCGTAAAATATATGCGTTAAGTTCTCCTGGGATTTAGAAATTTGATTATTAGATGGGTCATATTGCGAACCATATCTAGAGAACATTATATGCTTACCTTCTTCACTACTTAAAGTTTTACCTAGAGAAGATCTAAGTGTCGTTTCTGCTATTCGATTAGAAATTGGAACAATACTATCATTAAAAGTAAAAGTAATAAATGTCATAATTATTGAAAGCATAATAGCTGGTAAAACTGTTCTTTTATTTGTAATACCTAAACTTTTAAGAGCTAATAATTCTGAATTTGAAGATAACTTCCCATATGCTAATAAAGTAGAAAGCAACATCGACATAGGAAATGATAAGACTAAAAATCCAGGTAATTTTAGAATTAGAATTTTAAAAGCTATTTGAAGAGGTAAACCAAATTCAACTATTTTTCTAACAAGATCAAACATTATTCCAACACTTAAACTAACAACTGTAAAAGCACCTATAGCAAAAAACATAGGTGGTAATAATTGACTTATTAACCAACGGTCAATAAGTGGGATCAGATGAAAAAAAAGTAGAATATTTTTTTTTGTTTTATTTATTATTATCATTTTTAATAAAAAATAAAGTTAAGTTTTCAAAGATTCAAGATGGGTTATTCCAGACAAATAAACTACTGGCTAGATAATTCCATGCATATACAATAGCTATACCTGCAAGCTGAGCTATTAAAGTATCTGCTGAAATATATTGATAAAAGGCAGTGGCTATTCCAACATTCGCAATAACTGGTAATGATGCAACCAAAAGAAATTTTAGAAGGCCATTTAAAAGGGCTAAATGCCTTAATCTGTTAGTACGAAAAGTTAGTTGATTATTTATAAGGAAATTTGAAGTTGCTGCACAAACGACTGAAAAAGGCAAAGCACTTTTAAAATCTATTAGAAATATATTTGTTAAAAAAAGTGTTATAAATAATTGCACAACTACTCCTGATATCCCAACCAAACCAAAACTTATTGCTCTTCTGGGTAGAACTCTATAGGAAATATTATGCAAAATTGAAATTAAAAAATCCCATACTATAGCCAAATCTAATTTTGATGTTCCATAGATTCTTTCTTTAAAAATCAATGGGACTTCTTCTATTATAAGAAGACCTTTACTCAAAGCCAAAAGCTCATATAAGAATTTAAAACCATTAATTTGAATTTTTCTTATAATTAATCTCGTATTTTTGTCATTTTTGATGCAAAAACATCCACTTAAATAATCTGTTAAATTTGCATATTTTCTTGACAAGGAAATTCTTGCAGCTCTATTTGCTAATTTAGATCCTAAACTTCTTTTATCCGACAAGCCCTTTAATAAAGATACATCTAGGAATCTACTAGCAATAACAATATCGGCTTTACTTTCTTTAATTTTATTTATTAATTCCAATACGCAGCTTGAATCATGCTGTCCATCGCCGTCTAATACTAATGAATAATTACCTTTTGCAAATATCAATCCTTCTTTAATAGCACTAGATAATCCACATCTTCCAACCCTATTAATTAGTTGAATCTTTTTATTTTTTTCCATTAATATACTTACTTCTTTAGCGGTTCCATCTGGGGAATCATCATCAACAATAATAATCTCATATTCAATATCTCTTAACAAATTAACTAAGTTATATATTAAAGATTTTATGTTTTTAGCTTCATTAAATGTAGGTATAATAAGGGATATCATTTATTTTGTTTTTTCTATAATAATTATATATTATTTGATTATATTCAAACTATTAAGTCATTACTATATGAATTATGAAAAGAAAATTAATTGGAACAATTATATTATTTCATTATGCCCTATCTTTCTTATTTTATATATAAGCAACGAAACTTATGCAATTGATTATAGAGCCTTCTACTTAGCAGGAAAATCTGTCATATACAATTTAAACCCCTACATAAACCATGTTGGAATTGATAATGATTTTTACGGACCAATCAATTCAGAACTTTCTAAATTCTCAGGATGGAAATATCCTCCAATAGCTTCTTATATATTTGTTCCATTAGCAAAGCTTCCTTATGAATTATCAAAAAATATTTTTAATTTTATATCTTTAATTTTCTGTTCAATGTTGACTTTCTTTGTAATTAAAAAAAGAATTTTTACAATAAATCCAACATCTTTAATTATATTTGGAATTAGTTTCCCACTAATGGCAACAATATCAAGGGGACAAATTGAAATTCTAATAGTTTGTATGGCACTAGTTTCTCTTTATTTTTTTAATAAAGGTAATATTCTTATAAGTGCTTTCATACTAGCTTTTCTAGGTTTTATAAAAATATTTCCTCTTGCTTTATCTATTGTTTTCCTAAGAAGTAATCATAGAAGGAAATTTATGATATACCTCATCCTTTCTCTATTATCTCTATTACTACTGAATTTTATCTTATGTCCAATCGAATGGACTAATTCTTTTATTGAAAGAATATTAATCCCATGGGATCAGATGCCAGCTGGAGATTTAGATAAACTTCCTTCGAACATCGGAGTTATTAAAGATTCAATGATGGTAAGGACATCAGATGCCCGTAATTTATTTCATTCGCATTTTTTTGTATTTGGTTTTGCTAATCCTCTATTATCGAATAATCTTTTATTAAGTGGAATTATTGGAAGTATTGGATCTACTATATGTTTACTTAAATACTCAAAATTTTCATATTCAATTTCTTTCTTCACAATAATGAATTGGATTAATATAATTAATCCAATCTCATGGATAATGGGTTTAATATGGTACGTTCCTCTTTTTATTTACAGTTTTGACAAAGTAAAACAATCTTTAAAAGTTATATTGATTTTGCCACTTATATTGCCACCTTTTTTAAATGCCTCTGGATACTTAGCCTCTATAATATCTTTATTTATCTTGAGAACTTATACAAAAGAATCATTAAAAGAAATTACTAGATTCAAAAACAATTAATATACTTCAGAAAATGCTGTAGTAAAAGAATATCTTATATTCCAATAAATCTTATAAGATCTTTTTTTTAAAGATGATCTTTTCCTTTATAGAAATTAAAAAATTTATTTATAAGTTAATATATTCGTTTATATAAGTTAATTCCAAATTGAATTATAAACTCAAAAGATATGATGGGATTTAAGATAATTTAACATCCTTAGTATTTATTAATTATGAAGAAGCTTTTGATTATTTAGAAAAACAATTTGGCTATCTATGTTTCTCTAACTCAGACTTTGATAAAGGTATTTACTACGAAATAATAATGTTATAGAAATATATTTATTATGATTTTAAAAGACTATTATTTAAAATTGATCTAAAAGATCTATGATTTATTTAATGAAATTGATATAAATTAATGATTAATATTGAAGAAGCTAATTGCTTAGTCAAATGGATAAAAGAATGGAAAATTACATATCAAGATAATCCAAGCCTTGAAGAGTGTTATGTATGGTTCGAATGGAAATTTAATAATAAATATCTATCTAAAGATGATAAAAATCATATTAAAGATATTTTAGATTTAAATTCAGATTTATAATTATTTTTGTTTATATGATATAAAGGTGCTTAGTAAAAGACCAAATGATACTAATACAAATCCAAATAAGATAAACATAATTAAATCAATTATTGATTTTTCATTGTTAATGCTCAAAAAGGTTAACAAAAAAATTAATAAAGGAAATAATAAAATGATCTTTGGAATAATAGCTTCATTCCATTTTTTTAAATCATTTGTATCTTCATCTTGTAGTTTTTCATAGATTTGATACAAGTCATTTTCTTCTTTATTCATTTTTAAATTACTTAATAATACAAAATCTATTTCTTTTCTATAGTCCAACGATATCCATTTAATTTATTTGTTTCACGATAACATATGCCAATTAAATCACCATTTCTCTTTCTTAAAGAGCACTCTATTCCATCTTGGGTTTTATAAAAACTTGATGAATTAGGACAAACTTGAGCAGCTTCACTTCCAAGCCTTTCAATAATCAGATCCCATACTTCTTCAAGTCTTATATTATTTTTAGTATTAATATGCATACAATAAACATTAATTTATTAAGTATAACAATATTAAACAATTTCTTAAACACTAACTATTTTTTTCTTCTAGTTCTATATCTTTTGAAGAATCTAATATATTAGGAGCATTTTGAGCAGAAGTAGGCTTTAAACCAAAATCATCTCTACCTAAATAGAAAAAAAGTAAAATTAATAGAAAAAATCCAAGGATCGCAATTGAAGTCATAGTTTTAAAGTTATATTTAAAACCATATGAAAGGTTATTTATTTAGTCAAGAACAACTTTTACTTTTTTAGTTTTCAAATTACATCTTACAATATTAAAAAATTTACTTAAAGAAAATTACTGTTTAATTTTGTTAAAGATAAATGTAGTTAAAAGATTAAAACTTAAAAAAATTTTATATATTATTAAATACATTCGATTCAAATAATTAATTTTAAGCCTATTTATCAGTAAATTTCTGAAAAGTAATTAAAATATTTTTAACTAATAAAATTTTATGGGTGAAGCAAAAAGAAGAAAGGATTTGGGTTTAAAACCAAGACCAAAAGAAATTAAAATGAAATCATTTGATAAAAAAATAGTACAGGAAAAAGTAAGGAATACATTATATAAATATCCAATTATTCCATTTATATTTTATGGATTAGCAATTGCAATTTTTATTTTTGGAATAATAAATGTTATTCATTACTACAAATAAAAATATTATTATTCTATTTAGAGGTATTGAGACTTTGAAAGATTAATTATCAAATTATTGGAAATTATCAGTTTTATTAAATAAAATATTAATATAAATTTGATAAATAATTAAAATTTAAAGATTAATATTTCTTTTAACAACTTATATTTTTAAATCCACTATATTAAAAATAAAATTCCAATGATCCAAATATCAATTATTTTATTTTTTTTAGGATTAACTAGTTTTGCTCTTATATTCTTAGTGATTAGAAAATTAATCTCTAGAAGAACTGAAAAATTAAAATTTAGACCTGAAATTAAATTAAAAAAAGAGCTTCAAAGACAACAAGCATTAGTAGAGATAGATAAAGCGAATGCACAATCGGAAAAAAACGATAAATTATTCATGGAAGAAAGACGATTAAAAGGTTTGAGGGATACTAGCTTTGACCTTTTTTATGATGAAGAAAAGCAATTGCACCAGGAGAGATTAAAATTCAAGCACCAATCAAAGTGGAAAGGGATTATTTACTATACTAATAAGAAAGGACAAATTTATAGAATTTCAAAAAATGGTACTAAAATTTTTAGTAATAATAAATAAATAAAAAGTATTAATTTCATTGAATTCTTTAATGTTGAGTTTAAACTCAGGTGTCTAAAATTAAATTTGGATATTAAAAATAATATCTATAAAAAAATTAATTTCCAGAGATTCGATTAGTTAGATAAAGAATATAAGATATTATTGAAATCTTTTGATATAAAGTTTATTTAATGAAGTTAAATTTAAAAAAAAAGGTATTATTTATAGAATTTATTTGATGATATTATCAATATTTAATAATTTATTAATAAAAGAGAATTTCGTAACCCTGACCTTTTCAATACAATTTATAAAAAATAATTAGAATAAACAACAATTAAGATACATTTCTAAAAATGGCTGTTTATCAAGATTATAAGGTTGAAATCAATTTGAATGAATTGATTGAAAAAAGAATTCCTTGTTGCGACTTATTGCATCCTGATCATTGCTTAACAGAAAAGCAAGTCGCAGAAATCGCTCATGATGTGCGAATGGATTTAAATCTACATGATATTTATAAACAAGTTGACCAGCATATTATGAATTATGCAAATGCTGCTGGTATAGATAATAAAGATCATTGGATAGAATCAAAACTACCAGATTTAGATAGAGACAAAAAAGAAGAAGTTGGAATTGACTTTGAATAGTTTTTTAAATAGCAATGATATTTTTTATAAAATTCTAAATATTAATTGATTAGCAATAGATATTTTTCAGTTTCTAAAGAATTTAGTAACTTAAACAATGTTTTATTTGGATCTAATAAATTGAGAGCAATCATTACCGATTACTGAATGCACTAAAAATAATATTTTTTTAAATAATAAAGATAAAAAAATAGAGGTATATTAACAATTAAGCTTAGCTTGTTAGAAGACAAAATAATTTAAAAGGTTTTTTTACTCACGTGTGTAGGAGTGCAGTGTTAACCTTGAAACTGCAAAGCACAAGTCCCTACAAAAAGGGCAAGTCCTTATATATTCCTTATAACAACTAATTAAATTGATCACAAGGGTTTAGGAAAATCGAATCTTTAAGAATATTAAGATTATGAAAACATATCAAAGATGTGATAATAAATAATGAAAATTAAATAAATTATTTTTAAAAGATTAGACTTTATTTAGATAAAGTAAAAAAGAAGAAAATAAAAATGATTATATCTCAACTGTAAAAATACTAATTTAAATTCTTAGTTTAATTATAAACTTTTCAATAAAATATTTAGAAGATAATGTAGATACCTATTGATATGCAGATACTTATAAATAATGGTTAAAAATACTGGTTCTTTTCCAGCCTTCCTCTAGTAATATCTTATATTCTTTTCTTGCATCCTCTATAGATTCAACTCTGCTCCCCTTCATTATAGGCTGACTTGAGCTCTTATAGACACAACCATATGCAATTTCAATTAACTTTTTTGTTTGTGGAATATTAGATTGAAACTTTTTAAATCTTTTTACTCTATTTCTTTTTTTATTAATTAAATAAAATTCTTCCATATAATTATTATAGATAATTATTTGTTTAGATTTATTAAAATAAAAGTAGTTATAGCTATATATATAGATGGGAATTATTCAATAGACGCTATATATAAATTGATAGGAATAAATACTGATTACTTTATTTTTTTTTTTAATAAGAATTAATCGAGAACAATTTATACCAATGAAAAATATACCAAAATCATTCATTAAAATAATAATCACCAAAATGGATATATATTGGACTGAAATTGAACTAAAATATATTCTGGAAAACTTAATAGAATAAATTATAAATTTATTTACTAAATCTTAAATACTTAGAAAGGGGATTAATATGTAATTATTTCTATTGCACGTTTATTATATTAAATTCTAATTTAAAAAATTCTATAAGTTTTAAATAATATTTAAAAGATAAAATTATTAAATATTTTCTTCTTAATCTTG
>CETG01066117.1_pt1 | contig 14570 bp, 8 predicted proteins | sample 361471 | NCBI WGS metagenome assembly CETG01 (sample SAMEA2622696, study PRJEB7988) | marine metagenome | isolation source: saline water (ENVO:00002010), including | reverse complement strand
ATGCTTTCATTGAGCCTTCATTAGCAAAGGTTGTTCCTTTAGGAAAAATGAGAGGACATCAGCTTGGAAGGTTAGAGCTATGTCCCTTCAAGTATAATCCTGTTACTGGTGTCTTGAAAGTGTATTCCGAGCTCACGATTGAAGTCGTTTTTAATGGTGCTGACCACGCATTGACAAAGCAGATTCATCAAAAAAATAAATCTTCTCATTTTAACTCTTCATTTGGGAAGCTGATTAATTCTAGCCAACACCAACAAAAAGATATGCTTACTACTTATCCTATTAAGTATGTAATTGTTGCTGACCCTTCTTTTCAAGCTGCTTTGCAACCACTTGTAGAATGGAAAACAAAAAAAGGTTTTACGGTTATAGAAGCATATACTAATGATCCTGCAGTTGGAAATACTACAGCATCTATTAAATCATATCTACAAGGGCTTTACAACGCTGGAACTGCAACTGATCCTGCACCCTCATATTTGTTAATTGTAGGTGATGTTGCTCAAGTTCCTTCTTTTAGCGGAACTACTGGAAATCATGTTTCTGATCTATTTTATTGTGAATACGATGGTGGTGGAGATTTTTATCCCGAGCTTTATTATGGTAGGTTTTCAGCAACTAATGTGGCTCAGGTTACCAATATGGTAGATAAAACATTAGAATATGAGAAATACCTTTTTGCTGATCCTTCTTTCTTAGAGCATGCTGTTATGATTTCTGGAGTAGATGCTTCTATGGCTCCAACTTACGGAAATGGTCAAATAAATTATGGGAATACGTATTACACCAATTCTGCTCATAACATTATCTCTCATACGTATTTGTATCCTGCCTCTGGAAATAGTTCAGCTCAGATTCTTCAAGATGCAAATAATGGATCTTGTTTAATAAACTATACTGCTCATGGATACTCTGCCGGTTGGGGAGATCCATCTTTTACCTGTACTGATGTCTACAACATGACAAATGACCACAAGACCGCATTAATGATTGGTAATTGCTGTCAGTCCAATAAGTTTGACGATCCAGAATGTTTTGGTGAGGCGCTGTTAAGAGTTCAGAACAAGGGTGCTATTGGTTATATTGGTGGTTCTAATAATACCTACTGGAATGAGGATTATTGGTGGGCAGTTGGAGCTGGGTCTATTTCTGTTAATCCTGTATATTCTCCAACTGATTTAGGTGTCTATGATAGAACGTGGCACGATAACGGAGAGCCTTATTCAGAGTGGCATGTTACTAATGCTCAGATGATGGTGGGAGGGAATCTTGCCGTTACCCAAGCTGGAGGATCTGAGGAATATTACTATGAAATCTACCATCTTATGGGTGATCCATCATTGATGACTTATTTTGGAATCCCCTCAGCCATGAATGTATCGCATATGTCTGCTGTTCCTGTGGGAACATCAACACTCACTGTTATGGCTGAACAAGATGCTTATGTAGCAATTTCTATGAATGGTATTTTACTTGATGCTCAATTAACTGACCCTTCAGGTGCTGTTACATTGAGTTTTCCAGCTTTTTCATCACTAGGTTCGGCTGATCTTGTAATAACAAAACAAAACAGGCAACCATACATTGGTAGTGTTCAGGTGATCAACACCAATGCTCCTTTTGTAGCTTATGATTCTCATGTTAATCTTGATGCAACTGGGAATAACAATGGATTGGTAGATTATGGGGAGCTAATTGAAATGGATGTTACTTTAAGTAATTTTGGAATGATGGATGCCAATGGTGTTACAGCCCAGCTTTTAAGCTCTAATCCTAACATAACTATTGTTGACGATAGTGATGTTTGGGGAACTATTTCTGCAAGTGCATCACAGATGATTTCCAATGCTTTCTCGGTTTCAATTGCCAATGATATAACCGATTTAGAAACAATTAATTATGAAATTGTTGTTTCTGATAATAATTCGAACTCTTGGACTTCTTATTTTTCCATGATTGCTCATGCTCCTTCTTTAGAGATAGGTGAGTTAACGGTTGATGATGCATCTGGTAACAATAATGGAAGAATTGAGGCGGGTGAAACGGTTAATTTCTTATTGCCTTCAAATAACAACGGATCAAGCTCATGTACTTCTTTAACAGGAACCTTAACTTGCTCTAGTTCTTATGTTACTATTACCAATAGCTCTGTTTCTTTTGGAACTCTTGCTGCAAATACAAATGATGTAGGTAGCTTTGAAGTTATTGTTGATCAGTCAACTCCTTTTGGAGAGCTTCTTGAGTTCACCTATCTTCTCGAAGATGGAGCTTACAGTCAGACAATAACATTTACTGAAGTTTCTGGTTTATTTTCTGAAGATTTTGAAACTGGAGATTACAATCAGTTTAATTGGAATTTAATTTCCTCTTTCCCGTGGTCTATTGACCAAAATGAGGTTTATGAAGGTTTGTATTCTTCTGTTTCTGCAAATATTAGCGACAATCAAACTTCTACAATGGAAATTGATATTGATGTGCTTTCTGCTGGTGAAATTAGCTTTATGAAAAAAGTTTCTTCAGAATCAAATTATGATTTTTTGAAGTTTTACATTGATGGGCAATTGCAGGGGGAATGGAGTGGTGAAGTAAATTGGTCAGCAGAAACTTTTTCAGTAGCTGCAGGTCAACATACTTTTACTTGGGTATACTATAAGGATGCATCAGTAAGTGATGGTGCGGATGCTGCATGGGTGGATTATATTTTATTTCCTCCTATGAATAGCACTGTTGAGTTAAAAGAAAATCTTTCTTTTTCTGACTTGACTATTTTTCCTAATCCAACTAGTGGGATAACAACCATTGAATTCAATTCTCTTATTGATTCTAAGGTGAATGTGCTATTATATGATTCTAAAGGTAGCTTAGTAGCTATTGAAAAAGAAAATATTAACATTGGAAGTAACAATAGAACAATTGATTTGAGTGCAGTATCTCAAGGGTTGTATTTACTAACTATTTCTGATGGGTTTAATTCAGTTTCTAGGCAATTGATGGTTAAAAACTAATAGATTTTACAGCTTTATTTCAGTTTTTAGTTTTAATATTTGTTAACATTTTTCAGTAGATATATTATATTTTAAATGTAAAATCGATTAGATTTAGTCTGTAAATTTCTACTATGAAATTGAAATTAAATCTTATCATAGGTCTATTTTTTTTGATTGTATCTGCCTATGCTCAATCTGGTAAAATTAAAATTTCTGGCTCGGTTTTAGATTCACTCTCATCAGAGCTTTTATATGGTGTTAATATACTAATTGACGATACTATTGGAGTAATAACCGATTTTGATGGTAATTTTAGTTTGACAGTTCCGTCCAATAGTAAAAAAATGAGGGTGTCATATGTTGGATACGGCACTAAAATCATCTTACTTGAAGAAGGTGTTAATCAACAATTAAATATTGTTTTAAAGGAATCTCACAATGAATTGGATGTAGTTGTAGTTTCTGCATCTAGATTTAAACAGAAATTAGAGGAGGTAACTGTTTCAGTAGATGTAATTAATGCTAGAATAATAGAAAGTAAAAATTGTGTTACCCTAACAGACGTACTTAAAAATGCGCCAGGGGTTCAAATTACCGATGGTCAGCTCAATATTCGTGCTGGTAGTGGTTGGAGCTATGGTGCAGGAAGCAGAGTATTGGTTATGATAGATGATATGCCATTGCTTTCAGCTGATCAGGGAGAAGTTCTCTTTAATATGGTGCCATTAGAAAATGTTGAACAAGTAGAAATCATCAAAGGTGCTTCATCTGCATTATATGGATCTTCTGCATTAAATGGTATTGTTAATGTTCGATCTAAAATTCCTGGCTCTAAACCTGAAACACATATCAGTTATTTTCATGGTTTTTGGGATGCACCAAAAAATCCAAGTATTAAATGGTGGGGAGATAGTACTCGATGGAAAAGAGGATTAAATTTTACGCATTTAAGAAAAATTGGAAAATTAGATCTTTCCATTTCTGGGTCTCATTTTAATGATATGGGCTTTATTAAAGAAGGGGTAAATGAGCAAACACGATTCGTTCTTAATACAAGATACAATTTCAATAAAGTTACTATAGGTTTAAATGCCAATTACATGCATAGAAGTAATGGCCAATTTGTGATGTGGTCTTCAGATTCTACCGCATACACTCCACTTGAAGGAACTATGCTTATTAATTTTGGTAGTAGATTTTACATCGACCCATCAATAGTATATCTTGGAGAATATTCAAAACATACCTTAAGAAGTAGAATTCTTTCTAGAAATGTATATTATGATTATGAGGATTCTACATTGATTAAATCCTTGTTAACCTACAATGAATATCAGCATCAGTATAAGAAGAAAAATACTTCTATTACTAGTGGTGTTGTGGCAACTACTTTTATGGGAGAAACCGGTTCTTATGCGGATAAACCTCTTCAAGGTGTTAACTACAGTTTTTATAGTCAATATGATCAAAAATTTGGTGATTTTAATTTTTCAACTGGTGCTAGGTATGAAATATTTGACTTAGATACCATAAATATTTCTAGGCCAGTTTTTAGAGGTGGATTGAATTATGAATTGGTTGAGGGTTTAAATTTCAGAACCTCTTATGGACAAGGTTTCAGATTTCCTTCAATAACAGAGATGTTTATGCAAGGTGATATTGGTCCAATTAATCTTTACAGAAATCCAAACCTTCAACCTGAATCTGGTTGGACTTCTGAGCTTGGTGTCAAAAAGGCATTCACTTTTTCTAATTGGAAAGGATACGTTGATTTAGTTGGTTTTGTAATGGAATACAACAATATGATGGAGTTCACATTTGGCGCTTGGGGAGACCCAGCAACCAATCAATTGGGGGGATTAGGTTTTCGTTCAATTAATGTTGGAAAAACCAGAATTTCTGGTTTTGAGTTCACTTTTAATGGTGAGGGTTCTTTAAATGATAAATGGGGATTTGGTGTGCTTAGTGGGTTTAATTTATCTAATCCTGTTTCGGTTTATCCAGATTCAATTTTTGTGTATGATCGTAATAATATGGGTTATACTTTTAACAATACTAGTTCCGACACTACTGGACATTTTTTGAAATATAGGTCTAGGGCATCTGCTCGTTTAGATGTTGAGCTTTCGTATAAAAAAAGAGTGTCTATAGGTTTTTCTTATCAGTATAATTCTAAAATGAATAATATTGATGGTGTGTTTACATCAATCATTTTCAATTCACCCCTTGGTTATGACTTAGGGATTAACAACTCAATGGAGAAATACAATAAAGGCTATCACTTGGTTGACTTTAGAGTTCGTATAAAATTGTTGAAATCAACAACTTTGGCATTAATGGCAGAGAATTTATTTAATGAAGAGTACTTAATTCGACCGGCTAATTTTGGTTCTCCAAGAACTTTTATGGCTCAGCTAAAAGTTGATTTTTAGCTTTTTAAATCCATTTTCCTTTTATCATTACCCTTTCTATATTGTTTTCTCCAAAAGAATAGGGAATAAAGTTGTAAGAAGAAATGTCTTCAGTTACAATTAAGCTTGCTAGCTTTCCTTTTGTAATGGACCCGGATTCGTTTTCAATTTCCATAGCTTTAGCACCCATGATTGTTGCCGCATTAATAGCCACTTCAGGTGTTATTTTCATGTTAATACATGCTAGTGAGACCACTAGATTCATGTTCCCGCATGGAGTTGAACCTGGGTTATAGTCACTTGCAAGAGCAAAAGGAACTTTGTTTTCAATTAATGTTTTCCCCTTAGCATAGGGAATGTTTATGAATAAAGAGCAAGAAGGTAGAAGGGTGGCGATAGTAGATGAATTTTTTAAAGCATCAATGTCTTTTTCGTTAAGCACTTCTAAGTGATCAACAGAAACTGCACCCATTTCAATAGCTTTTTGAATTGCTCCAATACTGTTAAATTGATTTACATGAACTTTTGGTTTTAAATTGTATTTGTTTCCTGCCTGAAGAATTTTTTCCATTTCAGCAACAGAGAAATAATTTTTCTCACAGAAAACATCTATGTAATCGGCTAGATTTTCAGAAGCAATAGCAGGAAGCATTTCATTGATAATTAGATCAATATATTGGCTCTTTTGCTGTTTGTATTTGGCTGGAAATGCATGTGCTCCTAAAAAGGTGGATTTAATTGGTAGGTTATACTTTTCTTTTAAAGATGCAATTACTCGAAGCATTTTTAGCTCACTTTCTAGGGTTAATCCATAACCACTTTTAATTTCTATTGCTCCAGTTCCCATTTGCATTACTTTTTCTAATCTTCTACTAGAGCTTTCCAATAGGTCATTAAATGGAGTTTTTTCAAGTTTATTGGCAGAGTTTAAAATTCCGCCACCTCTTTTAGCAATATCTTCATAGCTAAGGCCATTTATTCGATCTACAAATTCTGTTTCTCTAGTTCCAGCAAATACAATATGTGTGTGTGAGTCATTCCAAACAGGAAGAATACTTTTTTTATTTTCTAGGTTAATATGGTGGTCATAATTTTGACTTTCTAGTTTCAGCGAAGACATCTCTCCAAAATCTTTAATTAAACCATTTTCAACAATTAAGTATGCCTTTTTTATACAATTGAGATTTTGTTGTAAATCAACATTAAAATTTGGTTGTAGAGTTTGTATACCAATAAGCTCTTTAATGTTGGTGATTATAGATGTTTCGTTCATTTATTTGGAAATTATTGACGAATTTATAAAACTATTTAAGCTATTCATCCAATATTCTTGGTATATGCTAGATATATTGTTAAATTGGTATAGTAATTATGGAAGATATTCATTTAGAAAGAACATTAAAAACTCCTGAAGTACATTTTGTTTCATCCAAAGGTGAATTGGAAATTGGAGGAATCTCTATTCCTGAAAATACTGTTGATTTTTATCATCCTCTAATTTACTGGATTACCCAATACTCTTCTGAGCCATTAGAGCTTACTAAAGTTGTTGTTAAGTTTGAGTATTTTAATACTAGTTCCTCTGTTGTGATATTAAATATTTTCAGAATGCTTTCAGAAATTAAGTCTAAAGTTAAGATTGATTGGTATTATGAAAGTGATGATTCTGAGATGCAAGAGTTGGGTCAAGATTATCAAGCTATGCTTAAAGATGAACTTGAATTTGCTTTAATACCTATTGATTCTTTTTAATGATTCTTTCAATCTCAATAGCAAACTATTAACAACAACCTTCGTCTATAAGTATGATATGTTACCAATATATCAAAGCAGGAAATATGCTTTTCTAATTTAATAATATGGTAAATTGGGTTTTTATACTGATTATAGCACAAACCAGGATTTTATTTTAGGATTGAAGGTTAATGTTTCAAAGCAAATGTATATGATTTATATTCACGGTTTTAAAACCGGATATTTTTACGACCGTAGTTATGGTTCAAATAAATTAATTTTAAGATTTATCTTTATTGAAGAAATTCAGTAACATAACCCTAGAGATTTTTAGTCTCTTTTTTTTAACTGTATTGGCTACTCCATATTTAGCACAAGATTATTCTATTGAGAAACTAGATCTTACAAAACTCAAAGAGAGTGTATGGGGGCCTTATTTATTCAATGGTTTTCTTTATTATTCCAGTGATACAAAATCAAAGTCTTACAAATCTTCTAAAAATAAAGATGGCAGTAATTTTCATGATATTCATAGAGTACAAATTGATAAATACCATATTAAATCAAAGCCTGAAAGGTTGCCAAAAAACATAAATACGATTACTACTGATGGTCCTGTTTCATTTGACACAAAAGAGTCTAGTTTATACTTTACTAGATCAATGGATATTGAAAAAGAGTATTCAAATTTGGGTATTTTTATTTCCAAACTAACGAATGATACCTTTGCTAATCCGGTAAGTTTTGTATACAATAATATCACCTACAATGTTGGTCATCCGGCATTAAATGAAAAGGGTGATTTATTGGTTTTTGCAAGTGATATGCCTGGAGGATTTGGTAAATCTGATTTGTATTTTTGCAGTTTAGTTGATGGAAAGTGGTCAACACCTGTCTCACTTGGAGATTCCATTAATACTAGATTCAAAGAGTCTTTTCCTTTTTTGTATAAAAATCAGTTGTATTTTTCATCAGATAGAGACGGTGGAATTGGAGAGTTGGATATTTACAGGAGTTTTTATACAAACAATGGATGGTCATTTCCCGAATTATTAAATGCTCCTATTAACTCAGTAGCTAATGACTTTTCCATTTTTTTAACCAACGGATTGCAAGAAGGCTACATGTCTTCTGATAGAGGGGAAATGAAGAAAGATAAAATTCTTTTTTTTGAAAGGATAATTCCTAAACCTGAAAAATTTATTGAAGTTGAACCTGTTTTTTGTTATGATTTTAAAGACGAGAAATTTACAGGCTTAAAAGATGTTACCTATGAGTGGGAGTTTGGTGATGGACAAAAAGCTTATGGAAATCATGTGAATCATTGTTTTAATCGTATGGGGTCTTATAATGTTAGGTTGCACATTACCGATAATTATATAGATTTTACCTACAAAAATTTATATGTAGATACGTTGAATATTACAACAGAAAATAATCGACCTTATGTTGTATGTGATGTTTTTGAGGACAAATATGATTTTTATGTTGATTTTTTTTCATGTAATATTAAGTATGATCATTTTTATTGGTTGATTGATGGCTTGATTTATGAAGATGAAAAAATTAGTTTGCCTAAAACTGTTAAACAAGTTAAGTATGTTACTTGGCAATCTAATAAACCCCAACAGGCATTGGGAATAGTTAAAAAAGAGTTTAATCGATAGTTGAATTTGAAATTAATTTTAACAATAGCTTTTTGTTTTGTATTGAGTATAGTTTTCACTCAGCCTATTCCTGCTAATGAAGAGAATATACCTTTTCTAGTAACTTTTGGAAGTAGCGCAGATCCTTCTTTTGGTGATGATGATTATTGTCAGACGTTCTTTTTTAGTATTCCAGAGGACTATAAAAAACCTTTTTATATTCGGATTTTTGATCCAGATGTAGGTGGATTACATGATGAATTAAATAAAACTTCTTCATCGGGATTTAATACAGTTACTAAGTTTAGTTTATATGGTGGTGCTGGATGTATTTCTGAGGATGACTCTAGAAATATTGACCCTGTTGGTAAGTATAAAAGTGGAAATTTAATTGTTTCTAAATCTTTTAGTTCCTCATCATCATATGATGGAAAGTGGATTAGTTTAGGTCCATTTAATCCTGCAGAAGGTGAATTAGAACAAAAGTACTATGGATATGTTTTTAAACTTATTGCTGAAGGGATTAAGGGAGATGATGGCAATCTTTATAAATATTTTTTAAGCTCTCAATACAATAAAAATGTTCCTATTGAAGGTGGGAATTCTTTCACTTTTGAGTATTCTTTCAGATTACCCAATCAGCCTTTAGAGGTTAGTCATATATACCCATTTGTTAACGATAGGGTTGTTTCGGTAAAGCAATCTAATTTTGATTTGGATAACGGTGCTTTTATGAAGCTATTTTCTTCCGCAACTCTAGCGCATTCACTTGATGTGTCAGGAGATAATGAGTTTGCTGAAAGTTTATATTATGTGAAAGATTTAGAGAAAGGAAAGTCGCTTGATATTCAGTTTATAGTTAAAAAATCAAAAATAATTGCCAACAACAATTTAGTATTTTACATCACTAATCAATATGGTGAGTCGCTTCCGTTTTTTTCTATTCCCATTGGTGGGGTTCCTAAATATCAACCCAATGTGTCTATTACCCCTAAATCAAATTAATTTTGAATGTTTTAAAATTTATATGTCTAGTAATTTCCCTGCTATTTTTTAGGACCAATTGCTATTTTCAAGAATACAAGTTTCATCACATAGATCGAAAACAAGGTCTTAGTCACTCCTTTATTTATACGATAAATCAAGATGAAAATGGTTTGTTGTTTGTCGGAACTGGAGAGGGTGTAGGTGTTTACGATGGAAAGTCTTTTCAGATGTTTAATTCTAGAAACCGATTAGCAGAAGATTTTATTTCTAGTTCATTAAAAGACTCCAAAGGAAATATATGGTTTGGTCATAAACAAGGTGGAGCATCTATATACAGAAATAAATCATTTGATATTGTTCATTCTGGAGATGGAATTAACTCAATAGTTAAAGATATTGCTGAGGATTCTGAAGGTAGAATTTGGTTTGCTACTCAAAATAAAGGATTGTACTATGTTGATTCAAGTGGAAATTATGAATTCTTTTTAAATTCCTTTTCATCTCATTTAATTGAGTGTATTTATTTTAATGAAGATGATTACTTATTCATCGGTTCTGATCATGGATTGGAAGTGTATAAATATTTTAATGATGAGAACATTATATCTAAAGTACAGGATATTTCTAATTTATCGAACTATGCAATTGTTGATTTTTTAAAAATTAATAAATCTCAGTATCTTATGGTCTCAAGAGATGGGAGTTTTTTTAAATTAAATCATATGGATGGGCTTTATTCAGTTAGCCCTATTTTAGTACGTAACCTTCCTGAAAATATAATTGTAAAGGAACTTTTTTATAAGAATCGAAATTTATACGTGAGTACACTACATAATGGGCTATTGAATGTTTCACTCTCAGGAAAATCTAGGGTGGTTAAAAATTATAATTTTAAAAGTGGATTAAATACAAATGCAGTAAATACTTCTTTTATTGACCGAGAAGGTGTTCTTTGGGTAGGTACTTATGGTGAAGGTTTGGCATCCAAAGCAAATAATTATTTTTCATTTTATTTTAGAGATAAATTCGATCCAAAGGAGTACACTCATTTTGCAGTAAATGATGATTACATCTTTACCTCTATTGAATCGTCTATTTATCAATATCGAAAACACGACTTTAGTCTTATTAAAACCTTCGGATTGGCTCAACACCTACCCGATAATAAGATAGTTTCTTTTTTGTTTACTAAGGATAGTTCTTTAGTTGTTGGTACTCAAGAAAAAGGCTTGTTTATAAAGAAAAAGAATGCTGAATTTTTTACGAAAATATTTTTGTCAAGTGATCGTTTAAGTGATAACATTAAATGTATTAAAGAAATTGGACCCAAAATATGGGTTGGAACCTTAAATGGAGTATATAAAGTTGATAAGAAATCATTAGGAATAAGTTCTTATAACTTGTATAATGGTTTGTCCCACAATAATGTAGGTTACATTCATAATATCAATGATTCTGTTTATGTTGGAACCAAAAGTGCTTTTGTTACACAGTTTGTTGATAATAGGGTGAAAGATATTCAACTCTCTGAAAATTTAAATTTGGTAAACATAAATATGATTGACTCGGATAATGATGAGAATTTATGGCTCTCATCTTACGATAATGGTGTGTTTTGTATTTCAAAAGATACCATTTTACAATACACCGTTAATCAGGGACTTTTATCAAATTATTGTTATGGATTGGTGAACGATTCAAATAGTAACATTTGGGTTTCTCATAATGGTGGGCTTAGTAAGTATAACCCACAAAAAGATAGGTTCGAAAAATATGACGATAAGCATGGCTTAAGTGTTAAATTTTCAAAAGCGGCTATTTCAGTTTGGGGAAATGAGCTTTGGTTTGGAACTGATAATGGAATTATTAGGTATGATGCCAAGGAAGAGTATTTAAATAAGGTTCCTCCAATTACATCTATATATCAAATTAAGATTAACGATAGTATTTATGATTTTAAAGAGCAAATAGTTCTTCCTTATGCAGAATATGAAGTGGAAATCATTAACAGGGGACTGAGTTTGAGAAAACCTAAAGAAGTAACCTACAGTTATTTCCTTGATGGTTACGAGCAGAATTGGTCGGTAAAGTCTCTAACCAATAAGGTAAAGTATCCTAAGCTTGCTGATGGAAATTATCATTATCTAGTTAAGTCTTATAATTCCGATGGTGTGGAAGGTAATTTGGTAGAGTTTTCTTTAGTTATTGATTTACCTTATTGGAAGAAAACCTGGTTTTATTTATTTTTTGTTTTGTTAGTTGTTCTTTTGGTTGTGGTTATTATTAAGTTGAGAGAGAAAAATTTAATACAAATTCAGAAAAAATTAGAATTCAAACTTGATTTAAGAACAAAAGAAGTGGTTGCTCAAAAAGAAAAAATAGAATTAATTAATAAAGACCTTACCGATAGTATAAATTATGCTAAAAGAATACAATTGCAATTGCTTCCTGAAAAAGATGACTACAAGTCCATGTTGCCCAATAGCTTTGTTTATTATAAACCCAAAGACATTGTAAGTGGAGACTTTTATTGGTTAAAAGATCTGGGAAAAGAAATTATTATTGTGTGTGCAGATTGTACTGGCCATGGTGTTCCTGGTGGCTTTGTTAGTATGATAGGTTCAATTTTAATTCATGAAGCTATTGTTTTTCATAATCAAAGAGATCCTTCTTCCATATTAAGAGATGTAGATAGGAATATTAAAACTGTTCTTCATCAAAAAAATGATTACGAATCCAACAAGGATGGAATGGATTTGGCAGTGCTAAATATTAATAAAAAGACAGGGTTGATGAAATTTGCTGGTGCTGTTCGACCTTGTTATGTTTATAGGCAAGGTAAACAAACTATTTTGAAAGGAAATCGATTTTCTATCGGAGGATTTTCTCTTTTGGAAAAGGTCTTTGATACTACTGAATTTCAGCTTCAAAAAGGCGATTATATTTATCTTTTTTCAGATGGATATGCTGATCAGTTTGGTGGTGATGATTTTAGAAAATTAAAAATGTCTGGTTTTCATAAAATTTTAGATAAAATCAGTAATTATTCAATGGATCAGCAACAAGAAATTCTAAGTGAGGAATTTTCTGCTTGGATGGGAGAAAACGCTCAGATGGATGATGTTTTAGTTATGGGCTTTGAATATTCTTAGCACTTTCTAGCTTACTCACTGTCCATGCTTGTGCTTTTAGATTAAAAAGAAGTTTAACTTTTGGCCATATTATAGCAAATAGTTCAGATGATCTATAGTTTTCCAATGCCTCATTATTTTCCCATTTACTATAGGTGAAGAAGGTATTCTCATCTTGTTTGTCTTGCAAAAGCTCAACGCTCAAGCATCCTTCAGAAAGAATAATTTTGTTTTTATAGTTTAAAAAAAGAGCTATGAATTCTTGTTTATTCTCTGCTTTTATAGAAAGCTTAACAATTCTAGTGATCATTTATTTAAATTCTATTGTTATGGTGTCGTTAATTTTTAGTCCAAAGAGTTGATTTGCGCCACCACCAGAACCAGCTACCCCTTTATTTATGGCGATTTCCAAAAATCCACTACTGCTAAAAAGAGCAGTTCTTTCTCCTTCTGGAACCTCACCATAGGATTTGTGAATTTTGTTAATAGAGTAGCCTGAACGGGTAAGGAAGATCTTAAAATCTCTATTTTTTCCAATTTCGTTAAACAACTCTTTTGTAATGTTGGTAATTACGTTGCCATAAGTGTCAATATAAGTTACAGTTCCTTTAATAGTGTTCCCATCAATAATGGCTCTAAATAGTTCTCTTTTATTGATTTTTTCAGATGGTTTTCCAATTACAGCAGGCAGACCGCCTCTAGCAATATGACAAGCAGCTTTAACAAAAATATTTTTAGTTGGAAACGAATGTGAATCTAATTCTTGGTTAAGGTTAATTTCCCAAATTGCATCTGGGTTTTTTTCAAAAAGCAAAGAAAAAATACCATTATTGGCACCAATAAAAAATTGACCGTAGTTTTCAACAATTACGTGGTTGTTTTGCTCGTTTTTTTCAGGATTAATGCCAATGATGTGTATGGTCCCTTTTGGAAAATCTTTGAAGCAATTTTTAATGACAAAAGAAGCGTGAAGAATGTCAAAAGGACGAATTACATGACTAATATCTACGATATTTGCATTGGGGAGTTCTTTTAAAATAGAGCCTTTGATTGAAGCAACATAAAAGTCGCTTATTCCCATATCAGTAGTAAGAGTAATTATCATTAATTAAGAATAGTTTTATTCCTATTTTTTTAATTTTGTTTATCAAAAGTAACCATTTTATTAGCATAAAATCATATAGTTGGATAAGGATAATTTAATAAATATAGTTTCTGTAGATCAGACAGAACTCTTTGGTATAAGAGAAAATAAATTAAAGCTTATTCGTTCGTTTTTCCCTAAGCTGAAAATTGTTGTTAGAGGGGAGCAGGTCAAACTCTTAGGAGATGATCAAGCTGTAGATTCTTTTAAGTCCTTTTTTCAATTGTTGTTAACACATTTAGAGAGGTACAACAGTTTGTCTTTAAATACAATTGAAAATTTATTTTCTGACTCTGGAGCTGAAATTATTGAGTCTAATCATCCTGATACTGTTCTAGTGTATGGTAATAAAGGTATTGTGGTGAAGGCTAGAACATACAATCAACGAAAGTTGGTAAGTTCAAGTTCGTCTAGTGATTTGGTTTTTGCCATTGGTCCTGCAGGAACAGGAAAAACCTATACAGCAGTTGCACTTGCTGTTAGAGCACTTAAAAATAAAGAGGTTAAAAAAATTATACTGACAAGACCTG
>CETG01430837.1_pt1 | contig 14571 bp, 12 predicted proteins | sample 361471 | NCBI WGS metagenome assembly CETG01 (sample SAMEA2622696, study PRJEB7988) | marine metagenome | isolation source: saline water (ENVO:00002010), including | reverse complement strand
GACAAAAGTTCTGCGATTTATATCCCGATGATCCTATATGTAAAGGCAGACAACAGTTCTGCGATTTATATCCCGATGATCCTATATGCTTAAGTGATATAGTTAAAAATCCTAAGCAAAAAATTAAAAATAGCAGTGAAACAAGTCAAATAATAGATACTGAAAGCCAATCAAACGATAGCAACTCTCCTAAAAGGATCGATAATATTAAACAACCAAATAGCAACATCATTTTAGAAGATGGCCCTAAATCAACAAAAACTTATATTGAAGAAATTACATCAATAAATAAAAAGCAAAACATAGAAGACAATACAATTTCAAAGTCTGAACTAAAAGAGGATCAAATTGATCCAGGTCCAATTCCTCCCTGGATAAGATGATTATTTAAACCTTTCCAATAATGGATCATTTTCAATAAGCACAGGAGAATAATTACCTTGCCACCAATCTATCCATTCAGGAACTTCACCTTGTGTGTACTTCTCGCCTGTTACTAAATCTATAATTAAAGAATAAGAAATATCATCAGAATTAAAATCAATTCTATTAAGACTTAAAGTATTAGATCCCACATCAGATAGGCAATCTCCTTCCACCCCTGTAAAAGCAAAGTTAAAATTATTTCGCCTAGAAAGACCAATACCAGCAACCTCTCTGTCAGGTAAATTATATGTAGGGTATTTTTCATTATTAATTAATCCTGTTTGACATTCTCTAACTGCTTTAAGAAGATGCTTTTCTGCAATTAAAACTTCTACAAATCTCAATGCAGGAACAAAATTAGGAATTACTAAAGTAGCTAATATACCCATTATAACTATAGTTATAACCATTTCATTTGTTGAATATCCCAATTGATTTAGGTGAGATATTTCTTTGTGAAATAAATTATTTTTTTTCATGAATTATTAAAATGACTTTCAAAAATTATTATCTAATAATTATAGTTACTATTTTTAAATAGAACATTTATTTAAATTAGAACATATCAGACGTTAAAACGATCTCTAGATCACTAGTAGAAATTCTGAATAAAATGATTATTTATTATCTTTAGTAGTTAAATATTGTCATCTTTTCTATTAATTAGTAAAATAAATATTAGTACTCAAATTAGATTAATGCCTAAATCTATCCGTGCCGATTTCTTTACTCCAAAGCTTAGAATTAATAAATTAAAAAATCTTTCTTCATTCACACAATTAAAAGAGGAAGAAGGATTCACTCTAGTTGAATTAATAGTTGTAGTAATGATGATAGGTATATTGTCATCTATTGCTATTCCTCAATTTATGACAGCCGCCGATAAAGCAAAACAAAAAGAAGCCACTGGAATAGTTGCAGCACTTGTGAAAGCTGCAACAGCATATCAAACAGAATATGGTTCACTGCCAGCAAATGCCGGAGAATTGGAAGAATATGCTAAATTCCAAAAATGCCCGTCAACCGCAGGAAATCTAGTTCAAGATGGTGGTAAGGTTTGCAAGGCTGCTGTTCCTGTTGCAGTGGATGCAGCCGAAACAACATTCACATCTCCTTCAGGACACTATTTAGTAGAATTTGATGGAACAACTGGTGGGATGTTTAGGGTAAAAGCAAATCCAAATGGAGTTCCTTACGTCACAAATGGAGCAGCAGTACTAGGGTGCTATAACCCAACAACATCAGTATCTGAAGTCTATGAATATACAATGAAAACAGCAGATAAAGGTGCGGGAAAAGATTATAGAAATTGTTAATTAAGAAGTAAAAATGAAATAAGAAAAATTATATTTCTTTTCCAGTTAGATGGATTTTAAAAATCAAAATGAAGAATTAATATCCAAAACAGAAGATGGTTTTGCAATTCCTCAAATTTTAATTATTGGTATAGGAATTGCTGTAGGTGTAAGCAGCTTGATGGCTGCATCAATCTTAGGCCTAACCGGTTCAAAAATTAATAGACAAGAGCTTTTAGCAAAATCATCATCTTATTCAGGTATTACTAAACTTAGAGCACTTCTAAATGACAATACCAAAGGACGTTTGTTAAATTATTTTTGGATTGTCAATAACTGTTCGCAAAAGTCCAAAGATTGTGACTCGACTACAGTTCCAATGCCTATGAATAAATATTGGGCAGACGATTCTTGGTGTAATGGTGAGGTCAACTGCAATGGCAGACAAAAAGCTCCTTACTGCTCCTCTGAAAATAATATTTCATGGTTTAACGAACAACAAATTATTAGAAACTTATTTGAGGAATCTAATTCCATTGGCAATACATTAGTTAATGCAGATAAAGAATTCTCTCAAGCATTTAATCTGATTTCCTCAAAATATATTGGAACTGAAGATAATGGTATAAATTCAATTCTAATCGAAGGTTTATCATTGCCTAAAAACAGTGAGAATAAATCAGCATCAAATAAATTAAGAATTAATATTCAAGTTACTAGCAATACTTCTGAATCAGGTTTTGGATTTATATCTGCAGGAGAGAATAATTCTGATAAAAAAGATTCTTTATTTCTTGGAAATTTAACTATTTTTCCATTAAATACTGCTAAAGGTTCCATTATTTGGAGAATGAATATTAACGATGAAAATGATTGCGGAAATTTCCAGAATTTAGCAAAAGGAGAAAATGCTTCCTTGCCGCAAAATGGAAATGGCGGTATTTGGGCACAACCCTTAGGGCTGCCTAGGCAACCTAGATTAAAAAATGTTATTGATCTTGGCAACTTAATTTGTACGGCTCAAAAAATTCAAGAATCAAACTCATCATGTAAATTAGATGCTGGAGATTATCCGCAAAAAACTTTTAGAATCTATTCTCTTTATGCGAGAGGTCCAGGTTCTAAATTTGAAGTATCCACTAGTGACACCAAAAAAATTATTCTTGAAATAATGGGAGATATAGACATTAGCAATGAAGGTCAATTTTGTCATAGAAACGGAACAGAAGATTGTGGTACAGGCAAACCGGAAAATTTAACAATACTTTTCAAACAAAAAAATACTCCTGAGGAAAACATATTATCTTGTAATCTCAATAACTATGAAGGAGGGGTCACAATAAAAAATAATAATGATTATTTAAATATAAATTATCCAATTAATAATAATCTATTACCTGGTAATAGTTTCTTAATAGACAATACAGGTATTAATGATCAGAAATTTGGTGCATTCACATATGGCCCAAAAACAACTTTCATTTCTTCTAAAACAAAGAGTGATTGGGTTCAAATCACAAACAATCAAGTTAGCAATTCTGGTTTAATAGTAACCTCTAGAGGATCATATGGATACATCCAAAATACTTTAGGATCTTCAGTAGAAGATAATCTAACAAATTTAATTTTAGACCCACAATTTAAATTAATTCCATATGCTGGAAGCAATGTAAATAGCAATTTAAGTCAGATAGAAATTATTGGTGTTGGACGAAAAATTAATAATTTACCGTTAAATTCTGAATTTAACTCAACAGCAGAAGAGGTTTTTCTTATTTTTGATACTGATACCTCAAACTATCACTTACGGACATTTACAGTTCAGAATATTAATCGTTTTAATCAATTAAGCTTACAAAATACATATCCAGGAAAGTTTGCAATATTGAATCAGAAAAACTCCTTCAATGATATTAATTTAGGAAATGATTTAAATAATTTAAATCTAGCAAGTCCATGGCTGGATGCATTTGGAATTCAAATAAAAAAATTAGATGATAATTATGTCAGAAATTTCTCTGGAGCAGTATGGGTAAAGAATTTATGTCTTGATAATCAAGGGGAAAAAACTTGGGAATTCTCAAAAAATTTTATTGACAAATTAATATCGTGGCATGGAAATGAATTTAATTGGGGAGTTAAATATTACAGAGGTAAATCAATTATTTTATGGGATACATTAAGAGACTTTAACTAGATAAATGAAAATAAATTGTAAAATCAATAAAGAAGAAGGATTTGGGCTTGTAGATGCAATATTAAGTCTTACACTACTTGCTGGAATAATCACTTATGGTGTATATTTTTCAACTTTGAGATTAGGAACAGTTCACTATTCCAATCTAATAAGGTCAATCAATAAAGAAATTGAGAGAGATATAGAAAAATTGAAATTAGATTTTTGGAGTATGAACTTTAACCAGAATAGTAAAGAATATTCAATTACTGAAAACGAATGTAGGGACTTTACAGAATCAATTATCAATTTATCTAGCTGGGATATAAGCCAAAGTTCACCAAATATAATGATTCAATCATGGCAACCAGGGAGCGACAGGAGTAAGGTATTTAGTGGGCAAAAAGTTTCTATTTCTAGAGAGCTAAGCATACAATCACCAATCAATGATAATTCTCTTAATAGGTCAATCGCCTCAATAGATTACAGAGTTGAATGGGGAGATAAAAATATTCATTGGCTTAGTATTGACTTAGGTACAGAAGCTCATGGCTGGTGCGAACAAATTAATTAAGATAGAAAATATGAAAAAAATAAATATTCTAAAAAAAATCAATAATTTTGGATTTACTTTAGTAGAACTAATAATAGTGATTGGGATAATAAGTACATTATCAGGAATTATGTTACCAAGTTTTCTTAACTGGATAAGGACTCAAAAAGTTAATGCATATACAAGAGAGTTAAGAGAATATTTTAGAGTGGTGCGCTTAGAAGCTAGAAGATGGGGCTCAAGCTGTGAGATAGATATTAATTCAATAGCATATGGTGGTGTTGCAGAAGATAAAGATTATTATGGATTCCAAGTTAATTGTGGAGAAACTAATTCGACGATAAATGCTTTAGCACCAGCAATTAACAATTCAATCTTTCAAATTATAAGCAACAATTTCTTGATCACTCCCAACGGTAGAATTAGTTCTAATCAATCCATTGTGATTGTCATTGGATCTAGATATCACTCTTCTGGAGCAAAGATACTAAATTGTTTAGTGATAAAATCACCAACAGGACATATTCTTAAAGGGAAATTTAATACAAAAGATTGGATAAATAATCAGATGCCTGTTAGTCAACTCGATATTACTAACTTAATTAGTCGAGATAAATGTCAGACTTCTTAAATTAATATGGATATATTACCTCAGCAAAAAAATGGTTTTACAATTATTGAGCTAATAATTGCTGGTGCTATTTCAATTACCGCAATCGGAGTGGGTTTTTCATTGCTTCAAATTGCATTAAAAGGTAACAAAATTGATGAAACTCAAATGGGTTTGAATGGAAGAATTAACGATACTTTAGATTTTATTTTAGATGAAGTAAAAGCAAGTAAAAGAATTATTGATGATGCAGCTGAAATAACTGATTCCAATATTAATTGCAGTTATCCAAGCAATAGTGAATTCTTATTTGGTATTAGCTTGCCAGATCAAGCACTTGTTAAAAGTGACTATATTCCAGAAGGAGATAATTTTAATCTGAATCAAGTAGAATGTCCTATTGTTTATTCTATTAGGCCTAGTTTAAGTAATGAAAAAATGCCTTACTCTCTAATTAGGTATGGGCCACAATATAATGAATTAGGATATTATATTTCTCCCTCGTACATTCAATTTCAAGAAACTGTCTTATTAGACGGTATTAGTTCCTCTTCTAAATATAAAAAAATTACCTGCCCAACAAATTGGGGTGATATTCAAACAATTAAAGGCATATCTTTTTGTATTGACGGATTTAAAAAAGGTATAGAAATTCAAATAGAAGCTCAAGATCCTCAAAAAGGAATAATAGATAATGAATTAAGGTCTCTAGCCTCAGTAGGAGGTTTTAGCTCAATACAAGATGAGAATCAGGTAAATAGTTTTATCCAAAATACAAACATTTTTACCGAAGCACCAACCTGCTCCGGAGGAAGTTGCTGCTGGATTGGAATTTGCTTAAAATCAAATAAAATTACATATATTATAGATAACTCATACTACTTAAATCAGGATTATCTTCACCAAAATGGTTCGATAAAGAATGGTGAATGGGAGTCAATAGGAGATCCAGAATTTATTTCTCCAAAAATTAACGGTAAAAACCTTTTTGAATATGCGACGAGTAGTCTAAAACAGCATATTAATAAATTACCTAATTCAGATTTCCTCATAGGTGACAATAAAATATACATACAAATAATTTCCAACGATGGGACATCAAATTATTTATTTGAAAATGGGCCGCAAGAATTAACCTCAGAGAATAAAATTTTAGCTTTAGATTACTTAAATAATCTTGAGGCAATCAACGAAACTTCAATTAACCCTTGGGAAGATATTTGCAATGCACTAGAATCTGAATACGTTGGACAAGTAATCATTCTTTCAGCATGGAAACCCGAGAATGAGACGGCTTCTAGCAGCCAACCCTGCTCTGGAATTCAAGAAGGTAGTTTTTCAGAAATAGTAAATGAATATAATCAGTTCACAAGAAGTAAAACAGCAACAGGAGCTTTAATAATTGATAGCATTTCGCTTTATCACAATTTTTGTGAGAGATCAAAAAATATATTCAATAACAAATGGCTAGGATCAATTTCAGATGGCGCTGAATCTTTTTGTACTCATATTAAATAACATTGCTTAAAACGTCTTATTTAATCAAGCTTATTTAGAAAATCTCTTGTCTCTTCACTTCCAAATTGAAGATTATAAGTATTTAAATTTGATGTATTTTCTTCAAGAATTTTAGGTGTTACTAAAACTATTAATTCTCTTTTATCGTTACTCTTCTGGGTTGATCTAAATAAACCACCTAATAATGGTATGTCCCCTAAAATTGGATATTTGTATGTTGTATTTATATCGGTTTCTTGTATTACGCCTGTTAGTACTAAAGTTTCTCCATCCTTGATACGAATTGCACCAGTATCAACCCTTCTATTATTAATTTTAGAAACTGCACCACAACCCACTACATTAAAACTGCCAGAAATTCCTGTTACTATAGGTGTCATTGTAAAAGTAACATAATCATTTTGATCTATTCCTAATACTTTTGCACCAAGTTTTACTCCTACAGTTTCATAACTATAAGTACAAGCCCCCCCATCTCCTTGAGAAGCATCAACAGGGACTTTATCTCCTATTTCCACAAAACCTTCGTTCCCAAACTTTCGACCAATACCTGAACCATCTCCAGCAGAGCCAGCTGACTCACTTAGTAAAAGTGTGGGACTAGCCAAGACTTTTGTTGAACCATTTTCTATGCTGGCCTCTAATAACCCAAAAAAGGATTTATTTGGATACGTAGATCCTGGATTAACTACTCCACTCTCTCCTGCATCGGGAAATGTAGGAAGATACGTACCAAATGCTGATTTAATTTTTCCCTGAGTACCAATAATAAAAGCATCATCTAATGTGGTTCCATAATCTTTTAAAGATGAGTTTTTATCCGATAGATTTACATCTAATACTTTTACGCTCAACGCAACCTGTTTTTGGCGTTTATCAAGTTTTCCTAAAAAACCTGTAGCCAAATCTATTAAATATTTCTCGCCAACCATTGTTACTGTTTGCAAACGTTCATCAGTAGTAGCAATTAATCCTACTAAAGGTCCAATGGTGGCGCCATAAACCTTTACTGAAGTTTCTGATTGGTCGGTTGTAGTGGCAGAGGTAGATGCCCCTTGCACTGCTTGAGACTGAGAAGCTCCTTGAGTAATAGAGGTGGTTATTGTAAATGTTTTAGTTACGCTAGCCCCTAAGTTTGCTAAGTAATCAGCAGCTGAACTAGCACTAATTTGATTTAACTGATATACATCAGTATCTCTTGTCGTAAAAACTGTATTTCTGACGTTAGGTCCAACGTATAAAATATTGTTATGGAGCTTGGCTTGTAAACCACTAGCTAACAAAAGTGAATTTAGCGCTTTCTGGTAACTTACTTTATTTAAAGTCATTGAAATTAAGCGTTGATTATCTATATCATTTTCTGTATTAGGACTATTTTTAACCCAAACAAATCCATAATTTGCAACTTCTGCTAAATATTCAAATATTTCTTTGGCCTTAGCTTGTTTGAAGATAAGTGAAACTTCTGGGCCATCTATTTCAAGTAAATTAGGATTAACAATCGATGAAGATGTTGTATAAATATTTTCTGATTGAATAGTATCTTTAGAATAATTAGAATTTTTTTCTATTAATGTGTTATTAAATAATATTTTTTTGTTATTTAATCCAGATCCTGAATTAGCACCTGAAGCAAATAAGCTTGAAAATACTAGAACGGAAAATGTTTTTGTAAGAAACTTACTGTACAAGAAAAATTTTTATATTTTAAATATTTATTATGATAGCAATTAGGAATTTATTTGCCATTAATCAAAAACTTTTTTGCAAGAAGAAATAAAAAGGAAATTATTATTTAAAGAATTTTAAATTTACAACTATTTTGAGTAAGTAGGTATTTTTAATACAATTCGAGTTTTGACATTTCCAAGTTTGCTAGATTCTATTTTTGAGTCAATAAAATTATCTTGACTAATAGGGAGGCCATCATCGTCTAAAGGTATTATTAGAGAATTATCTTCATTATTTTCATCCGTAATTCTTCGATTAGAAATATCTACAGAACTTACTTCCAAGCAGTATGGGATTACCATGACATCATAAAATTGAATTTCTTTCAGGAATTGAATTAAATCTAAATAATTCGAACTAAAAGTTAACTCATAAAAATTATCTTGTATTGATCCTTTTTTAATTAAATTAGTTTTTTTCCTCCTTGGTTTAAATTTTTGGTTATTTTTTTGGCTTTTTGAGACTTTACACAATTTAGAACTATCAGCTTTTAAGATTGGGGTAAAATTCTCGATAGTTACACTTGATTTTTTTGAAGCTTCATTTAAAAGCTCAGTAATGAAAATAATTCTTTCTTTATCCAAAAAAGAATCATTGACATCTTTCATTAATTTGGCAATGATTTCATATTTTTCTCTCTCATCTTCAAGTTTCTTAGATAAAGCTGGCAGGTTTTTAGCTTCATTTCTATACTGCTTCATAGTTTTAATAGAATCATTGAATTTTTCTATTATTGGTATCAGGAAAAATACAAATAACAAAGAAGCTCCTAAAATCCCAATACTAGGCTTTGTAAATTTTGATCTTTTAATATCAAACAACAACCTTTGATAATTAATATTTTTAATATCATCCAGTTGAATTTCTTTTAAAGAATTTAAAAAAGAATTTAGGTCAAAGTCATTTAACTTTTTCCAATAATTAGTAATTAAATTTTTATAATTTTTTTTTGTCAAGAGATTAAGAGCGTAATAAAAGCTTTAAAGAATTAAATCTAGTAAGTTTCTTAAGTAAACCATTTGCATTCGATTTTTCATAAAGATTCTCACGCTTTTTAATATCTATTTTTGAAATTTGCCCATATAATTCTAAATCAAAGTTTAATGCAATATTACTATTTGAACTTACTTGAGAATTATCCTTATTTAATTTTGCTATCTGTACAGAATTTCTTTCAATAATTGGGGACTCTATGATTAAAGTTATAAATTGATTTAAAGAATCTATCGAAAAAGCACTAGCATTGATATCAAAGCCATTATCACTAAATAAATAACTATTTAGTTGCACGCCTGTGGGTACTGATTTTTGCAAATGAAATGTAAATAAATAGGTGGTGGTTGCTTGCGTAAAATATTGATCTATATTCTTAACATTATTATTAAATCTTATTTTCGAAGAATTTATACTCGAAATTTTATTAGATATTTTTACATATTCTTGATGTTTCATTTCTAGATCAGTTATCACTCTATTTGGAAAAATATTTACTATTTGAGTAAAGACGCTTATCAATAAAATTAAAGATGGAGGATAAAATAAAGCTGAATTAAGGTTAAATTCCTTATATATGTATATAATTTTCTTTTGCAAAGATGCATCAGTTATTAATAAATTAGGAGGAGATGGCCTTTTCCATTGCCTTAATCTAGAATTTTTAAAAGCAAAATTATAATTTACACGCATGATTTTACGATTGATGCTAGTGATTCAATAGTAGAATCTATAGATCCTGATATTACTTCATGAATATCCATTTTTTTCGGTAAATAAGAATAACTAGATAAATTTAATTCTGAAATTGATCTAAAACCATCTGGTAATGAAAAATTCTCATCAATTAACTGATCTAATCCATTACCCATTACATATATATTTTCTGGCATAGATTCATCAGATTCTTTTAATATTAATTTAACCGAATTTAATACTCTTTCAAAATAATTTAATGCAGTTTCATTTAAATTATTAGATACATATAAAGCCGATCCAAAAGGTAATTTATGAGAATTCAATTGTGCAAAATTAGAACCTACTAACAAGGTCGTAGTTGTCTTTTCAATATCAATTAAGATTGTAGTACTTTCGACTACTTTGTTAGTAATGGCATCAAATATATGAGGAGCTGCTGGTATAATTCCTATCACTGGAAGATCAATAATTGATAATGTATTAGTCCAACTTTCAATAAAATCCTTTTTAGAGTATATTGTTCTGACTAATTCATTAGGAATATTATTATCTGACATCCTTAAGAAATCAATTAAGGTATTTCCTGGAAGATAAGGGCTTTTGCTTTGCACTTTACTATCATTTGGTGAAATTTGTTTTAAATCAGAAGAATTAAAAGTATGTATATTAAAAAATGAACTGGACAATATAACCAACAAAGGAGAATCCATTAGATCCAATAGATTGATAGAGTCGAGAGCAATATTTGCAAGCTCATTACTATCTTCGACCATTGAATCTCCAATAACATTTCCAGGGATTGGAATTTCAGTTAAACCATTAATATACATTCTATTATTTAAATCAATATTTGCACTTAGGAATAAAAGATTATGATCTCCATAAAATACAATCCCAATTTTTTGGATAAATTTCTCATTACTTTTTTGCTCCTTTTTAATTTTTAATTGTTTTCTAAAGAATGATAATTTTTGTAGCTTTTGAAATAAATATTTGTTTGTATTGGATTTAAAAAATTCTTTTATCAACAAATAAGTAGTATTGATTTTATTTTCTGTTTTTCTTTTTGCTTTATTTATTTTAAATTTTCTAATAGTCTCAATTAATTGCTGATATTTTTCAGAGTTGGAAAATTGCTTAATTAGAGAAGCTGATTTTATAGTTGGCTTTACTTTTTTTTCTTTAACCTTATCGTTCTTAAATGTTTTTATAGTTTTAATTAGTTTCATATATTGATCATAATCTGAAAATTTATTGAATTTTAAAAAAGTTTTTTTCAAATTGAAAATTTTGTTTTTCGAAAAAATACCTCTTATTTTTAAATTCAATTTTTCCTTGAAATTTTTTAATTCAAGCATATTGAGTTTCCTAAGATTTTCTTTAATCTTTTTCATAATCTATTATTAATATCAACTAAGGTTAATCTATAGTCTTTAAAGCCATTAGTAATATCCACAGAAACATCCTCAAGAGAAATTGATTTAATTAAAAACCCGTTATCAATTGTATCTCCAACATTATAAAATTTCTGACCATTTCTTGTTTTAATAATTGCTACCAAATTATTCAATGTATTTGCAATTCCTTTAAATTCTATTGCGGAATCTAGATCCTCAGGATTAGTTTGTTCAGATTCAGATGGAGATTGAAAAGGATTTCTATCAAAATTTACTTTCTTTGATGCAGACTCTAAATCCCCAATAGGCATTGGGATTAAATTGACTTGAGATAATGGTAATTCCTCATTAGTTGATTTAAGAGATGATTTAACTTTGCTCTCTTCTTGACAGATAACATTGGCAAAAAGAAATATATTAAATATTGCTAAAATAATGTAAGCAAATTTAAGATTCAAATTATTTAATTTTATGTTTAATTCATTTTTCATGAATCTTATGACAAAAGACTTTTGAAAAATTATGCAATTTTTGCAATTTTAATTAAAATTATAGCTATATTTCCAAAATAAAGTATTCTTTAAAATTAAAGTGTCTTTATATTGTTTTAATTCAAAGGATTAGCTTTCTAATTTAACGATGTCCGCATTTAGTGAAATTAACAATGAAAATAAGCTTATGCGTGATGCAAATATACGTGAATTTCTATCTCCGGAATTATGCGAAGATGCTGGAATAATTGTAATTGATATTAAAGAAAATGAATTAGATTTAGGAGCTATGAACTTAGCCTATATAAAAGTAAAAAAAGTAATAAATAAAATTGAAAGCGAATTCGAAATCAAAGTTAATTTAAAACAAATTACAGCACTTGAATGGGAAACTTGGTTTGAAAATACTCATGCCACTTCTGTAGAGTCAATACAAAGAAATTCTTTCAAAAACAATTCACAAGACAATATCGTTCAATTAGGAGAAGACTCAGGTGATATTTCAAATAACAATTTTAATGAAGAGACAAACGAAATAGAGATTCAAGATGAATTAATTGATGACGAAGAATATGAGTTTAATAATGAAAATGATTTAATTGATGATGAGAATGATGAGGCTTTAATACGCCTTGCGCAAGCAAACATTGGTGAAGATTCTGAAATGGATAATGACATTTTATTTGGAGAAGAATTGACCGAGTCAGCAGATCCTGTGATTTCAGGAGTAGCATCTATTTTGAGTAAATGCTTTACATTAAAAGGATCTGATATTCATGCAGAACCTCTTGAAGATCGTTTAAGAATTAGATATAGAGTTGATGGAGTATTGAAAGAAGCTTTTGCATTTCCTAAATCGCATGTTAATCCAATTATCAGCAGAATTAAAATTATGAGTAAATTAGATATTTCCGAAAAAAGATTACCACAAGACGGAAGAATAAGATGTCTTTTAAGGGGCAGAAGATCTGATTTTAGAGTTAGCACGCTGCCAGGTAGATGGGGGGAAAAAGTAGTATTAAGAGCATTAGAAAGTGATAATTCAGTATTGAATCTTGATAAGTTAATAACTGAAAAAGAAGAATTAAGCTTAATTAAAAATATGTCCAAATCCCCTTACGGAATAGTTATTGTGGTAGGACCAACGGGAAGTGGAAAATCTACAACTTTATATTCAATGTTAAGTGCTCTTAATAAGCCAGGAGTAAATATTAGTACAGTTGAAGATCCCGTTGAATATACTTTAGATGGAATTCATCAAGTTCAAGTAATCAGAGAGAAAGGATTAGATTTTTCGAGAGCCTTAAGATCTCTAATGAGACAAGATCCAGATATAATTCTGGTTGGTGAGACGAGAGATAAAGAAACCGCTCAAGCTGCAATGGAAGCCGCGCTTACTGGGCATATGGTTTTCACAACTTTGCACGCTAATGATACGGCAACAGCTATTACAAGACTTGCTGAGATGGAGATCCCTCCTTATCTTATTGGGGCCTCAATAATTGGTGTAGTTGCTCAACGTCTAGTGCGTAAGGTATGCAAATCATGTACTGATTTGAAGAAATTAGATTCTAAGGAAAACCAACTGGCCGTTAGCTTAGGTGTAGAAAAAGCAAGGTTTATAAATAAAAATAATAAAAATTGCCCCATATGTAATGGAACTGGCTACAAAGGTAGAGTAGGTATTTATGAAGTTATGAAAGTAAATGATTTAATAAGAGAATTAATAATGAAACAGGCAAATGCAGATCAAATAAGAGAATCTGCTTTTGACAAAACAGGAAGAAGTCTTTTAGTTTATGGAATGAATTTAGTGAAGAATGAATTGACTACAATTGAAGAAGTTGAGCGTGTCTGCTTACTAAGCGAAAATCAACAGGGAGACTTATGAAACTAACTAATTTAATGTCAGAATTAGTGAAAAGAAATGGTTCTGACTTACATTTAACTGGGGACAGTTGCCCTTTTTTTAGGATTCAAGGTCAAATATTACCTGCTTCTAGCGAAATCTACAGTAGTGAAGATTTAAGAATTGATCTAGAAAAAATTCTTGGGAAAGTTAAACTTTCTACCTTTGATAAAGAAAAAGAACTGGATTGCAGTTATGGATTAGAAGGTATCGCAAGATTTCGTATGAATATTTTTCTAGATCGAGGAAAGATATCCTGTGTGATGAGAGCACTAAATACTGAAATACCAAGTTTCTCTAAAATAGGCCTTCCTGATAGTGTTCAACAATTACTAGGCAGACCAAGAGGACTAATGCTAGTTACAGGTCCAACCGGATCAGGCAAAACTACTACACTCGCGAGTGGAATTGATTGGATTAATACGAATTTTGCTCACCACATCTTAACTATTGAAGACCCAATTGAATTCATTTACGACAATAAAAATTGCCTAGTAAGGCAAAGAGAAGTTGGGGAAGATACTAATTCTTTTTCTAGAGCACTTCGCTCAGCTTTAAGAGAAGATCCAGATATTATTTTAGTTGGAGAAATGCGTGACCTAGAAACTATAAGTCTTGCAATTACTGCTGCTGAGACTGGTCACCTTGTTTTAGGCACATTACATACAGCCTCGGCATCACAAACTATAGATAGAATTATTGATGTTTTCCCAACCTCACAACAAATGCAAATAAGAGTGCAACTATCTTCATCATTGATTGGTGTTATTTCA
>CETG01051403.1_pt1 | contig 14574 bp, 11 predicted proteins | sample 361471 | NCBI WGS metagenome assembly CETG01 (sample SAMEA2622696, study PRJEB7988) | marine metagenome | isolation source: saline water (ENVO:00002010), including | reverse complement strand
ATCTGTTTGAAAAATCCATATATCATCATTTTGGTCATTGTATGATCTACTATATCCGCAAAATGTTAATTTCGTTCCATCGGAATTTTCAATAACTGAATGAATTTTATCATCATTGGAACCTCCAAAAGTTTTATTCCAATATTCAATTTCATTACCATTAGCATCAAATCCCATTTTAATTACCCATCCATCATAACCACCATTCCCAAATGAACGAGTAGCACCTGCAATCAAATAATTTCCATCAGAAGTTTTGATTGTTGAATATGCTTCATCAATTGATAATCCTCCAAAGTATTTATCTTCCCAAATTTTAGTACCATCTTCAGAATTTAATTTATTTACCCAGATATCAGTACTGCTTCCAATATTATCAACATTTCCAAAAATTATATAGTTTTGGTCTACTGCTTCAATAATATTTATTCCAGTGTTATCATATAAAGTTGAATTAGGTAATGAAGTTCCAGAATTCCACTGAACAACACCATCAGAATTAATTTTTAGTGCCCAAACAAAATATCCATTACTCCCATCACCTAAACTTTCTATACTACCAGTAAAAACAAAATCCCCATTAGATGTTTCAAGTATAGAAACACCACGTTCATTTCTTGTATCAGAACCAAAACAAATATTATCAAATTCAGGAGCTGTATTAGAGTTTTGACAAAAGAATTTGGTCCAAGTAGAATCTAATGTTTCGTTTAATTTCATTAAAAATGCATCTTCATCATTACCTAGATGTCTTGTATAGCCTGTTATAAGATAACCATTATCTGATGTTGGTATCATACTTTTATCAGATTCTCCGATTCCTTGATAACTATTAAAGGGATAGCTTGTATTATGCCTAGTATTTCCATTGGTATCTATTTGTAAATTCCATATTTCATTATCATAAATTCCTGATGTAGTGTATCCATCTTCATCAGAAATAACTGAGAAAATAAAATCATAACTTGAGTTACCATAATCATTAACAAATTTTGTATGATTACTACCTACAGAGATATTACTATATGAAGATTGATCCCAAAAATCATTAACTGCTAATTGATAAAATAAAAGGCCCTCTACCATCCCTAACTCTTGGTCTGAAATGATTCGAGTAAATGATGTTTCATTTTGATTTTCAAAATTATATTTTGCTGAATTAGACATATCTGAGTAATATGATTCATAAAGGTCATAACTTTGAAAATCAACATCCGTATTAGGTTCCCAAGAGATTATAAATTGCTGTCCATTATTATTATCATTTTCATAATTTATAGTATTAAGAATTGGGGTAGATGGTAATGGATCTATTTCATTTGATTTAGCACTTCCAAATGAAAATTGACCTAGGTTATCTATAGTTTTAATTTTAAACCAATTTTCAATGGTTGGGTCAAAACCAGGATATGGAATTATAAAACTAGTTTGTTGTTGATTTATAATTGAGGAATTATCAATATAGCTATATTCACCATTTAATTGATTAGACTTATATACTTGATAGGAAGTAAAAGTTGAATCCATTGACTCATTCCATTCTATGGTCATTATTGTATTATTATATTCAATATTAGTTACATCAACTGCTTGCGGCATTGGGTCTTGTAATATCATCATACCTGAACCCACATTAGATTCTAGATTCCATATATCAGTTACTGTAATCCAAAACCAATTATCAACAGTTAGGTCAATATCAATTATACCATTAAATGAAGTTGTATTAATATCATTGAATGTATATATAGGATCAGCTGAAGCCCAATTATAATCAGAGCTATATAATGTATAATATGAAAAATCATCATCATAGCTTCGCTCCCAGGTAACATTAATTGTTGTTTCAGTATCTACTATATTTGAATTTAAACTTGTAATATTTATTATAGAAGGAGCCTGTTCTACATTATTAGATTTGCCTTGTCCTATTGTTTTTGCACCTCTTTGGTCTTCTATTTCAACCCAAAACCAATTTTCATGTGTTGGAAAATATAAGGTATCATCACTACTATATTGATGAGACCAAGATGATTCCATTATCGAATTATTATGACAAATATTATTAATATTATCCCATATACAAAGTCCAGTACATTCATTTGAAATATTAAAATCTCTACATTCATCAGTGGTAGAATAAATCAGTTCCGCCATATTGATTAATGAATCAGTTGAATGGTATAAATTGTATGCTTTAAACTCTATTAAATCTTCTTGTGTTTCTTCCCAAATTACTGTCATTGCATTAAGATCATATTCAACTGAAATGATTTGAGATGCTGTAGGAGGACCATCTAGGTCAGCATCATTGAATTCTGTGGGATAAGATTCTTGCCCCCAATGGTTAGTTACAGTTATTTGAAACCAATTATTGATTTCATTTTCTGTACTTGGTGTAAATTCTTCTGTGTTTTGGCCACAAGGTGAACAATAAGTTGAATCCAGTCGTGATTCAGATGACCAAATCAGGTCCCATTCATCATCACCTTCCCAATCGTATCTATGTTCTAGTTTATAAGATTTAAAATCCCAATCATTAGCTGGGAACCAAGCTATATTTAATATATCTGTATTTTCATTTACATAAAAAACAGTAATATTGTTAATTTGAGATGGTTCTTGGCTAGTTTCATTTGATTTACTTTGACTAGTAGTAGTTAAATTTGCTTGATCAATAACTTGGATCCAGAACCAATTATTAATGGTTGGATCGAATGATTCAATTTCATAGGTTGTTTCTGATTGATTATAAAAACAATTATCACAATCCATCTCAAAATTTTCATCAAGACAATCACAAATAGGATTAGCATTTAAAAAATTATTTATTTCTTCAGCATGGAATAGTTTGTAATTTTTAAAATCATCATCGGTTGATTCTTCCCAATTAATTATCATGCTTTCAAAGTCATACTCAACAGATATTATTGCAATATTATTCGGATAAGAACCGGTATTATCAATAGTTAACTCATATAAATCAGAAATAGTTTTATTATCGGAAGCATCTTTAGCAACAACTCTTAAGGTAATTAGACTTGAATCAGAATAACCACTTGTATTTAGATTCCATTCCCAAGGTGAGGAAGTAACTTTTCTATTGTTTCCAATAGTATCATTAATAGCAAACCATATTTCAGAAATTTTATCATTATCAATAGCATTAACTTTAATTGTAATGATTTCATTAATTGTTTTTACGCTATCAATTAAATTGGTAATATTTGAACTGGTAATTGTAATACTATCAATTATAGGTGGTTCAATATCTGGTTCTTGTGGACTTTCACAGGTATTAAATAGTAAAATTAATGACACAAAAAATAAATTTTTAATTATTTTTCCCATTGCTATAATGTAATTATAAATTTATAATCATATTTATAAGTAAAATTACATCTAAAATATCAATATTTCCATTATTATTAACATCATAAGTGTTTTGTACCTCTAAGTTATTAGATATTAAATACATTAATAATAAAACATCAAAAATATTTAAATCTCCATCACTATTGATATCTCCTACAATACCAAAATATTCATTTGAACCCATATCAGGGGCTGAACCATTGTATTGTTCAGAATTATAATGAAATAATGTATCATTAGCTATAGTAAAATTTTTTGTTCCTTTATTAATACATCTAGAGCCAAAATCAAGCAAGTAACTTTCAAAAAAATTATTTTGAAATTTTGGATTGATTCTAATATTTTTTTCCCCTTGCCATCCAAACTCTATATTTGAATAATATGCATTGATATTATTATTATCAGAAAAAATATTATTATTATTATACCAAATTATTGTATTTATGATTAAACCATTAGAACCAGATAAAGAAGTAATGCTAGATCCAAATTGTGAGTTGTTATCAGAGATTGTATTATTTATAATTAAAAAATTAGAGCTTTCCCAACAATAGATTCCGGCACCATAAATATCTGCTATATTATGATGGATAGTACAATAACTTAATTGAATTTTAGAACTTTGTTCAATTGATATACCTCCTCCATAAGAAGATGCATTATTATTAAAAATTTCTGAATTTAATAAATTTATATCTGAATAAAGATTGATAAAAATTCCAGCACCACTAATTGCATTATTATTAAAAGTTTTGATATTTTCAAGCATTAGGTCTGAGTTAGAAATAAATAACCCACCACCATAATTAGATTGATTAGAATTTAATGTAATATTTGTAATTTCAGAATCTACATTTTTTAAATAAATTCCACCACCAAATTGAGAATAATTAGATTCTATAATAACATTATTAATTGATGCATTATGATTATTGATGTATAACCCACCACCAGATTCTATGGCATTATTTTCTTTTATAATTGTATTGAAAAACACAGGTGATTCATTTGAATTAATAGTAATCCCACCACCATTTAGTGCTTGGTTATTTTTGATTGTAGAGTTATTTATAAATGGGGAAGAATGAGTGCAAAAGATACCACCACCTAAATTATTAGCAACATTATTATATATGATAGATGAATCAATTAAAGCAGTTGAATTATAAAAAAATGATAAACCTCCACCTCTATCTGCTTGATTATTATATATTTCACTATTTTTTATAATTGGGGATGAGGAGTTAAATGTTGAAATTCCACCACCAGATTCTGCATTATTATTTAAAATTATTGAATTGAATATTTCTGGATTTGAGTTGTTAATAGAGTATAAACCACCACCATAATTAGTACAATTATTATTTGAAATTATGCAATTAATTAGTGTTGGGTTTGAATCATCTAAATAAATTCCTCCACCAGAATTTAATGAATGATTATTATCAATAATAATATTTGTTAGTAAAGAGTTAGAATTAATTAATGAAATTCCACCCCCATAATTTGCAAATGAATTTAAAATTTTGATATTTTTTATATTTGGAGATGAATTCATTATAAAAATGCCTCCACCTCTATCATAAGGGAACTCATTATTTGAAGAACCATTGATTAAAGTTAAATTTTCAATTTTGGTATTAAAATCAATATAGTTATTATTTTGATTAGAAATGAAAATAACAGAAGCATGATTATTACCATTAATAATGGTGTTTTCTTGTGATTCTCCTATTAATGTAATATGATTAATATTTGGCCAAATTAGATTTTCATAATAGGTGCCTGGTGTAACCAAAATTGTATCATTTTCAATGCAATTTTCAAAGGCTTCTTGTATTGATGAATAGTCTAATGGTACAATTAAGGACCTGGTTAGAGATAGATTAACCAATATAATTAAGAGGAATGATTTTATTAAAATAAAGGATTGGTTTGATATGTTAATTTTATAATTCTCTATAAATTTTTTAAAGTTTGTGACTCCGGTGCGATTCGAACGCACGACCAATGCCTTAAAAGGGCACTGCTCTACCAGCTGAGCTACGGAGTCACATAAAAATCAAAAATTATAAAACAAATTTAACTAAGTAGTTTTATAGCTTGTAAATTTAATTAATTAAATTCATCTAAGACAACACAAGGATTGGTTATTTTATTTTTTTTTCTTTTATATTATGAACTTGTTTTTTGAAATAAAGTATGAAATATGGGGGCGACTGGTTTCGACGGGTATCAATATATTTTTAGTTGCATACCGAGCAATTCTAGAAAACTCGTTAAATGTCTAGTAAACACAATAAGTGCCAATAATGGCCAAATTGCTTACGCTTAATAAGTTGTAAGCCATCTCTATTGTAGTTTGTCTGTGACTTAAATATGAGGTGTCATCTTTAGCAGACTAGTTTTAGTTTATGTCTAAGAAATTAAAATGAAAAATTATTAGGCTCGCTTAAAGTATGTTTGGTTATTTTCATCATTTTTTGTTAAAAATAAAAATAACATAAGTATGTAGATGCTAATTATCGATTATATTCGGACGGGAGTTCGATTCTCCCCGCCTCCACAAATATTAATGGTTTAATACTTGCAATGTACCATCAATAATAAATTGTATTGCGATTACACATAGAAGTAATCCCATAATTCTTTGCATTATTCTAATACCTATTGTACCTAATGTTTTAGAAACTCGTCCAGCAGTCTGGAAAATCATATAGGTTATAATAAGGCATAAAGAAATTGAAAAAATAAATACAACTTTCTTTAAAAAATCATCTGCAGAATTTGCTAGAATCATAGAAGAAGAAATGGCTCCTGGTCCTGCAATAAATGGAATAGCAAATGGAGTAAAGGCAAAGCCATCTTTGATTAAGGCTTCTTTTTCCTCCATTGGAGTTGATTTCATCCTCGATATTTTTGATTCAAGATTAGATAAGCCTATTCTAAAAAAAATAATACCTCCAGCTATTTTAAATGCTTCTATTGTAATTCCATAAATAGAAAAAATAAATTCTCCAATAAAAGCAAAAAGAATTAAAATTAAACCTGCTGTAATTAATCCCTTTTTATTTATTTGTTTTCGTTCTTCTTTTGAAATATTTTCAGTCATTGTTAGATAAATAGGTAATACCCCAAAAGGGTTAATAAGAGTAATTAAAGAACTAAAGCATAGTATCCCATATTGAAAATGTTCAAAATCTAAAATAATCATTACATTTTTTCAGGTGAATTGACACCTAATATTTTGAGCCCATTTCTTAAAACTGTTTTTATCCCGCTGATTAGTAATAATCGTGAATTTGTAAGCTCTTTATTATCAGAAATAACTTTATTTTGGACATAAAATTTATGGAATAGTGATGATAAACTATGAAGATAGTTCGCAAGAATTTGAGGTTCTAATGTTTCACCAATTTTTATAATGAGTTCTGAGAACTGATATAATTTTCTTAAAATATTTTTCTCAAGTTCAGAATTTAATAAACTAAGATTACTATCAATTGATATGATGTGACCAAGGTCTTTGGCTTTTGATATAATATTGCATATACGAGCATATGCATATTGAAGATAAAAAACGGGATTATCATCTGATTGTTTTTTTGCTATTCCTATATCAAAATTTAAATGAGTATTTGCTCCTCGCATTATAAAAAAATATCTTAAAACATCAGTCCCTACTTCATCACATAATTCTTCTAGTGTAATAAAATTAGCTTTTCTTGTGGACATTTTCACATTTTCACCATTTTCAGTAATAGTAACAAATTGATGGATTAGAACTTTCATTTTGTCTATATCACATCCAAGTTTTTTTATTAAAGCTAAAACATCAGGATAAGTATCAGTATGGTCTGCACCGAAAATATCTACTATTAAGTCAAATTTTCTATCGAACTTATTTTTATGGTAAGCAACATCTGGTAATCTATAGGTTGGTTCTCCTGAACTTTTTATGAGAACCTTATCTTGTTTTCTATTAATTGATTTTGCTTTAAACCAAGTAGCACCATCTTTTTCATATATCACACCTTCTTTTTTTAAATCTGATATAATTTTTTTTATTTCTCCATTATGATAAAGGTCATCTTCATTAAAAAAAGAATCAAAGCTAATATTTATTTTTTTTAAAGATGATTTTATATCTTTAAATACATATTTTTCAGCATAATCTTTAAAAATAGGTTCATCTTTTTTATTAATTAAGGTATCATTCTTTTCATTAGAAATTATTTTTGAAATATCTTTAATATATTCACCCTTATAACCATTTTCAGGGAAGTCTATTTTACTATTAAAATTTTGCATATATCTTGTATAGACTGATTCACCTAAAATTCGCATTTGTCTTCCAGCATTATTAAAATAATATTCACGAGTTACATTATAACCATTCCATTCTAAAATATTAGAAATAGTATCTCCTAATACAGCACCTCTACCGTGACCCACTGTTAAGGGGCCAGTTGGATTTGCACTTACAAATTCAACAAGAGCATTTTGATTATTAGAATTAATTTTACCATAATTTATATTGTCAATAATTTTTAACAAATTTTTATGATAAAAATCATTAGATAGTTTGAAATTTATAAATCCAGGGCCTGCAATTGTAACATCATCTATAACAGGATTATTTAATGAAAGTATGTGCTTAGAAATTTTAGATGCTATATCTCTAGGGTTTTCCTTTAATGTTTTTGTAAGTAATAGAGAAATATTTGTTGAAAAATCGCCGTGTTCTGGATTTTTGGGATTCTCTAAAATGATATTTTCTTTAGGGTAATTGAGTATTTCTAGAGTCTCAATCAATAAATTATTAAGTAAATTTTTCAATATTTATTCTTTTATTTCTGTAATTTTTGCATCAGTCCACAAACGTTCAATATTATAATATTCACGTGTTTCTGGATTAAAAATATTAATCACAATATTTACATAATCTAATAAGACCCATTCCATTTTTTCCAAACCTTCAATATGCCAGGGGATGATATCATTTTTTTTAAGTTCTATTTTAATATGTTCAGCAATAGCTCGTGTTTTAGGAGCAGAATCAGATGTGCATAATATAAAAAATTCAGTTAAAGAAGTGAGCTCTCGTACATCAAGTATTTTAATATCAGAACCTTTTTTGTCTAAGATTAGATTGCCAATTAAAGTTGAAATTTTTTCAGATTTTTTATTCATAAGTTTTAGTAAGGAGGAGACACCTCAATTGCATTGTTAAAGGATATTAATTCATTATAGTCTTTTCCAATAATAATGGTTACATCACAATCAAGAGATTGATTATAGTCTTCAATAATTTCAGAAATTGGTGTACCCATTATTTTTGCTGTTTCTATTGCATAGTCCATTTTACCATATCTTAAAATAATTTGGGATTTACTATAGTTAAAATTTTGTGCATTTTTTGACACAATTACATCAAAACCACTTTCTCGAAATAAATTAGAATAGGTATCAGCTAGTCCAACTACACCACAACCATTTAGAATTTCAATTTTAATTCTATGACCTGTTTTTTTTTCATAGTCATTTATAACAAGTAATTTTTTAAGATTGACTGAGTTTGAATAGATAATTTTTTCATCTTGATTTAGATTAGATAAAAATGAATAAATAAACCCTATTATGATTAAAGATAAAATGGTGATAGAAAAATAATAAACTAGATTCGTTATTTGAAGACTATTTTTTAGATTAATTTTCCTTCTTTTTCTAGTATTTTTTTTAATCATTTAATAAATTAAAATAACTTGAACTATTTATATGATTATAATAGTTTGAATTTGAAATTTTCATTTTAAATTCTATGTTCTCTGAAATTTTGTAATCCAATAAAAAATCATATTGTATATCTAAATTATTTGTATTATCATAATTTTTAATGTTTGAAGATATAAGATGAATATTGGATTTTAAATTCATTTTATTGGTTAACTTATAATTAAAATTATTTGAAAAAATAGCATTTGAAGCAGCTATTCCATTTAAGCTTGAAACTGAAAAGCCAAATGATTGATTGTAAGTTAAATTATCATTTTCTACATTATTTAATGGATTTAAAAAATTTGCTGAGTTTTCTATAAATGTTTGATTTATACAAATACTTAAGAATATTGAAAATGCTAGACAGGTATTAAATTTCATTTAATTTTTGTAATTGTTCCTTATTATTGACACCTTGAATTTCATAATATTTTTTTGTTTTTAAAAGTGAAACTTTATTATTTTTTTCTAAAATATATAATAATACATCTGGTAGATAATATTCCCCTTGAATATTATGATTTTTCACCTTTGGAAGTTCATTAAACAATATTTCAGAATTAAAAATATAAATACCTGTGTTTATTTCTTTTATATCTTTTTCAACTTCAGATGCATCTTTATGTTCCACTATTTTTTTAAGGTTATTGTTTCGATTCCTAATTATTCTTCCGTATCCTGTGGCATCTTCTAAATCTGCTGTTAGTATTGTTGCTGCAGCATTACTATTTTTATGATGAAGCCATAGCTTGTTTAATGTGATGTTAGATAGCAATGGTACATCACCTGATAAAATCAAGATATCCCCACTATACCCTTTGAAAAAATCTTGAGTTTTAGAAACAGCATGACCGGTTCCTTTTTGATTAAATTGATATGCAAAATTTACGTCTAAGTTGTTTAGATGTTCTTCTAACAATTTATATTTATACCCTATAACAATAATTATTTGGTCTGGATTCAAGGTTTTAGCTGTATCAATCACTTGATTAATCATAGGCTTATTATTAATCTTATGTAAAACCTTTGGGAGGTCTGACTTCATTCGCGTTCCCTTGCCAGCAGCTAGTATAATAATAGAAAGATTACTATTCATTTAACTCAATGATACCTCCTCCAATAACAATATCTCCATTGTAAAAAACAGCAGATTGGCCTGGTGTTATAGCCAATTGTGGTTCCTTGAAATGCAATTTATATTGTTTGCCTTCTTTACTTAATGTTGCTTTGCCACCCATACTATTGTATCGTATTTGTGCGTTTATTTCAACGGGGAAAGAAATGCTATCAACCAATAGATTTATATTATTAATATAGCATTTATCTTTAAAAATGGAGTCTTTTTTACCAACAGTAACTTGATTTTTAATAGGGTCAATTTTAGATACATATCTTGGTTCTGGATTGGAAAGTTTAAGCCCCTTCCTTTGACCTACAGTATAATTGATATAGCCAGGATGTTTTCCTACTTTATTTCCATTTTCAATAATATCGCCTTCATTAATTTCAGACATTTTTTCTGGACTGTAATCATTTAAAAAGCGTTTATAATTGTTATCTGCTACAAAGCATATTTCCATGCTTTCAGCTGATTCTGCAGTGGCTAAATTGTTTTTTCTTGCGATTTCACGGACCTGCATTTTTGTTAAATCACCAATGGGAAAAATTGTTCTTTTCAATGTTTCTTTTGGTATGCCCCATAAAACATAGGACTGGTCCTTTTTTTCATCAATCCCTTTTTTTAAAAAAAAATTCTCTCCTTGTTTATCAATCATAGCATAATGTCCAGTTGCAATATATTCTATGCCCATTTGGTCTGCTTGGTCTATAAACGCATCCCATTTAACATAAGAGTTACATCTAATACATGGGTTTGGAGTTCTTCCAGAAAGGTATTCTGATGAAAAATTATCTACTACTTTTTTTCTAAATACATCAGTAAAATCTATGGTGTAATGCGGTACTCCAAATTGATTGCATACCATTTTAGCCCCTGTAATTTCTTCAATGCCACAGCAAGAATTCTCTTGTTCATTGTTTCCACCAACTGTTTGATAATCCCATAGCTTCATAGTAACTCCTACAGGTTCATATCCAGATTCTATAATTCTTAATAATGAGACCGAGCTATCAACTCCACCTGACATTGCAACCAAAACCTTTTTAGACACCTTTAAGCTCCTTTGAAAGAATAGATTTTAAAGAATCAATAAAATAATCAATTTCTTCAATGGTATTATCTTTACCAAAAGAAATACGTATGGATGATTTTGCAAGTTCAGAAGGTAGGCCAGTTTCTAATAATACTTTGGGTGGTTTTGGAGTGCCTGATGAACAGGCAGCGCCATAGGATACTGCAATTCCAAGGAGGTCAAGATTTATCATAAGAATTTGACCTGAAATTTTTGGAAATGAAATATTTAAAACACCTGGCACTCTATTAGAACCATTTATTTTATGCGTAATATTTTCATTAATCAATTTTGATAGAAAGTAATCAGTTATTTCTGTGATTTTTTTTGAATTATTTTCAAGGTTATTGAATGATTTTTCAGCTGCAATACCTATTGCAGATATGCCAGCAACATTCTCTGTTCCAGCTCTTAAATCTTGTTCCTGTCCACCTCCAGTGATGAGCCCAGTTAAAGGGATATTATTTTTTTTATATAGGATTCCTACACCTTTAGGTCCATAAAATTTATGACCAGAAAGGCTTAAAACATCTACATTTAGTTCTGACACATTTAATGGGATTTTCCCAAAGGCCTGTACAGCATCTGTATGTAATAAAATTCCCTTATTATTTATCGATTGAGAGTATTCTTTAATAGGATTGATGGTTCCTAGTTCATTATTTACCATCATTATTGATATTAATTTTGTGTTATCTTTAATAGATTTAATTACATCTTTTGTTTGGATAATCCCATCACTATTTGGTTTAACAAACGAGACCTCAACACCATTTTTTTGTAGCTCTTCTGCTGGTTTTAATATGGCAGGATGCTCAATGGATGATGTGATTAGATGGTCACCTGGGTTTAAAATATTTTTAATGACTATGTTATTTGATTCTGAACCACCTCCAGTAAAATAAATTTCTTTTGGAGATGCTCCGATTGTTATTGCAATTTGTCTACGTGCATTTTCAATTAATGCTCGTGAAGATTGTCCAAATTGATGAATACTAGAAGGATTCCCAAAATTATTTTTTAGTACTTGGTACATATGTTCCAAAATATCCTCAGATATTGGAGTCGTAGCAGAGTGATCAAAGTAAATTTGTTTCATAATAGTACTATAAACTTACATATAATGGAATAATCAGAGAAAGAGGGTAAAGCTTAATTTATAGTTTAATTGTAAGGCCTTGTTTTGCAGCGATTACATTATCAAATGATTTTTTAGCCTCCTGTGTGAAATTATTTACTATTTCATCAGAGTAGGTTGGGCTATGATGGAATAAAATCAATTGTTTTGAATTGCTTGATTTTGCAATATCTACAGCTTCTTCCCAGCTAGAATGACCCCACCCAACAAATTTTGGTAGGTCTTCAGGTGTAAAATGCGCTTCGTGTATTAATACATCAGATTCTCTTGATAGATTGCTTACATTATCTAACGCATTCCCGATTGGATGTTCGATATCCGTTACATATGTAACTACCTTATCTTTTAATTCGATTCTATATCCTAGGGCACCATTTGGATGAGGATGAAGATTAGATTCAATGGTAATTCCATTATCTAGTCTAAGTCTACCTGGTTCAATATCGTGATACTCAACCTTAGCCGCAAACATATCTAGAGAAACTGGCCAAAAACGTGTGTCTAGAATATCATTTAAAGCTTCTTTAATTCCACCATTGGAATTTGTCTTTCCATAAATATTAATATTAAATTTTTCATTAAACAGGGGTAGAAATGATAAAAAGCCCAAGATGTGGTCCCAATGATAGTGACTTATAAAAATATTTATATCATTTGGAGGGTTTTCTTCTTTAACTAATGCCTGACCTAGATTTCTAAGTCCAGTACCCATATCTAAAATAATAATTTGATTATCTGCTGTTCTAACCTCAACACAGGAGGTGTCTCCACCTACTTCAAGCTTATCACTATCAGTTGTTGGATTGGAGCCTCGAACACCCCAGAATTTTATGATATTTGAATTCAATTAATTTAGTTTATAATAATTAATAAGATGCAATTTAAGTTAAAAAAGTATAATAAAAAATGTAAAATAGATATTATAAAAATAAAAAAAGTAATAAAATAAAAGTGAGTTATTATGGACAAGCAAAACAAAAATAAGATTATCGCTGATAGAATTTTTATGATTTTATCCGCTGTGTTTATTGCATCTCTTGTAGGATGCAATCTTATATTTCAAAAATTTTTTGAAATACAGATTTGGTTACCATTGATAGGATATTATACCTTTCAACAATCTGTTGGATTATTGGCCTATCCAATAACTTTTTTAGTAACAGATATTATATCTGAGATTTATGGTAAAAGAAAGGCAAATCAGGTTGTTGTTTCAGGTCTAGCTGCATCCCTATTTATGCTTTTTATTGTGACCATATCTGATATGGTCCCTATGGCACCTTGGTCGCCAGTTGATAGCACTACATTTCATAAGGTGTTTGGGCTGTCTGGTGCTGCAGTGTTTGCATCTATGATGGCATATTTATGTGCACAATTTATCGATATCAGATTGTTTCATTTTTGGAAGAAACTAACCAATGGTAAGCATCTGTGGCTTAGGAACAATGCATCAACTATTTTCTCTCAGTTTATTGATACATTCTCAGTACTATTTTTATTATGCTCATTTGGTGTTATTGGCTGGGAGAGATTTTCTATTTTATTAATCAATGGATTTTTCTTTAAAGTTTTTTTTGCAGCCTTTGATACTCCATTTTTCTATTTAGCAGTATATTTTTTCCATAAAAAATTCAATCTTGAATTTGGTCAAGAGCTAAAGTAGTATTCTTTTAACTAACTTGATTTTCGAATAGTAAATTGAAAATCAGGTATTCTCCTCACAAATTTATATGTTATTTAATAAATATTTATATAAAATGTTTGTTTTAATATGAAAATTAATTTATATTGTTTGGCTTTTGTGCGGATAAAAGACAATATATATAGGAGGGGTGCCTTAATAGAACGGTAAAATTTGCGGAGATTTAACCATTCTTTGAGCTCACTTTATTAAATGTTTGATCACGGGTCATATAGTTTGACCTTGAGAGGAATATTTTTATATCTTTCCTAAAAAATGTAATACCCGTCACATGCTTTAAATATAAAAAGAAAGTAAGATTTGTAATAAGGTATGCAACTAAAAAATAGATTTATAGGGGGTTCAGTTTTGAGTTATAATAACTTAAGGGGTTTATTCTATCCATTTTT
>CETG01187170.1_pt1 | contig 14622 bp, 9 predicted proteins | sample 361471 | NCBI WGS metagenome assembly CETG01 (sample SAMEA2622696, study PRJEB7988) | marine metagenome | isolation source: saline water (ENVO:00002010), including | reverse complement strand
TCCCATAATTCTGAAGCGATTGATAAAGGAATTCGAACCAATAGAAATCTACAATCTTGCTGCTCAATCTTCTGTAGGAACATCTTTCAAGCGACCCAAAGATACTGTAGAAGGAATTGTCAACGGAACACTTAACATCCTAGAAATTTGCAAAGAAATAAACTACGAAGGCAGAATATTTTTTGCTGGTAGTGGTGAAATATTTGGCAATACAAAGATTGGAGCAACTATAAATCATACTCATCAACCTATAAATCCATATGCAATTGCAAAACAAACAAGTTTCAACTTAGTAAAATTTTATCGAGAAGTTTTTAATCTAAAATGCGTATCAGGGATACTATTTAATCATGAGTCATCTTTAAGAAATAATAATTTTGTAACACAGAAAATAATTTCAGGAGCTATTAAATGTTTATCAGATAAGACTCACACTATTCATCTAGGTAACATCGACATTTCAAGAGATTGGGGCTGGGCTCCGGAATATATTGAAGCAATACAATTGATTACTAATGCACAAATCCTAAAGGATCATATCATTTGCACAGGTGAATCAACAAAATTAAAAACATTTATAGAAATCGTATTTAAAAAACTTGGTTTAGATTGGCGTATGCATATCAAATCAGATAAAACATTATTTAGAAGCAATGATATTAAACAAAATTATGGCAATCCAGATGGATTATTTAAGTCATTAGGATGGAAAGCTAAAACTAAAGTGCCTGAATTAATTAATAAATTAATACATGCTAAATTGAATAATAATTAATGTTGATTAATTTCAAGACTCTTAATAATACCTGAGAGTCTAAAGCCTAATTTAGAGAAGTGCCTATTTTTAATAATATCTTCGCGATCATTTGATTCTAAATTGATTGAACTAATATTTTTTTTCTTATCTATCCATGAAGCGATTCCATCAGCTATTTCATCTGGCTCATAGCCTGGAAGATATTCTACAAGATCAGAAACGTCACTGAATATAGGATTAGGTGTTACTAAAACCGGTTTAAACGTGGCTAACCCATGTCTGACAGAAGCACTTGATGACTCATTAGAAGGCTGATAAGGAAATACAAGAAGATCATGACTAGATAAATGATCTAATGTTTCCTCATCGCTCATAAAGTTAATATCTATTTCTACAAAATTTTGAAGATTTAACTCTTTAATTAAATCTGCAGTATTCTCATAGACCCAATAATAGTCGTCACTATAAATAGATGAAAAAATATTGAGTTTAACGTTATAGTTTTTATCTCTTAAAATTTTAATTGCCTTAATTAATTTATCATAACCTTTATTTGGCAAACAAAATCCATAAGTTGCCAGTTTAAATTTAGAGGTACTTTTAAAAAGATTAAATATATTATTCAAGCCTTTTGTAGGCTTACTATATTCCAGAATACCATGTGGAAATAAGCATAAATTATCACACAAACCTAGACTCTTCAATCTATTTAGATCATTAATTGTATGAACCATTATGCGGTTACATTTTTTAAAAGAAGTCACTAAATTAGATAGTTTTTTATTTTTATTATCAATTGGATCAATAGTAGAATGTAAGAAAATTATGATATTAATACTTTCATTCGAGAGATCAGTAATGAAATTATTAAATTCCTCAAAATCAAAAAAATTAAAATTAAATTGTATAATTAAAGAAGTAATATTCATACTTAATATTTTATTTTTCAAACCTTGCAAATTATTAGAAGTGCTGCCTAAATTCCATGAAGGATATATATGGTAACCTAGATTTGAAAGAGTTGATTTATTTTGAGGTGAGAATATAAAAACATCATCTAAGATATTATCAATTAAATGTTTGCTATATGATGCAATACCACATTGGTCATGCCATGTTGAAATCCAACCTATCTTAGAGAATTTATTATTAAAAATAGCTGAATAATGATTAACAAAGTTAACATTCTTTTTCGTTACTGAATCCCATTTAAAGGTATCGGCCAATTCTTTCGCTTTGATAATTTTTTTTTCTAGTTGATCCTTAGAAGAATTTTTTATTTGAAGAAGTAACTGACATAGATGAGAAATAGATGGTTCAGCCCAATATGAATAATCTAAATTAAAATGAGAACTAGATTGAGTATATTGATAATCAAGTAGCCAACTATTCTCATTATTACAAAAGTCTTTTTGACCTCCCCAGTTAGTAGTAATTACAGGTATGCGCATTTTCATTGCTTCTCCTATTGGTAACCCAAAACCTTCTCCTCTACTTGGAGCAACTAAAACACTTGATTGCATAATTAAAGATTTCATTTTTTCTTCCGAAAGCTCATCTTTTATAACAATAATTTGGGGTGAATCGTAATCAATAAGTTCGCTAATTTGATCATCTATATTATTATGTGGATTATCAAAAGTTTTTATTATTAAACATGTACAATCGTTTTTAGTAAAAGCCTTTAAGTAAGCTTTGAGTAATACATCTACTCCCTTTCTTGGGAAACAAGAAGAAATATGCAGTATTTTAAATTCTTTGTCTGAAACTTTGTAATCTTTATCAGGGATAATAGCATCTAAATGATCTAAACCAAGACTTGTAACTTCAATAGGTATATATAAACCATTGTCAATTAATATCTTTCTTACCTGTTGAGACATAACAGTAATACCTTGTAAATATACATTTAAATCATTTATCCAATTAAATGGGAAAGAACCCTCCTCCCATCCATAAGAATGCATCAAATTAAATCTACCATTTACATCATTAACTCTAGGAGGATAAAGATTTCGACTAACTACATCAGTAACAATATTATTATTAATCGACTTGTTATATAAAGAATATATTAAAGGATATTGTCTTAAATAATCTATATCTGGAATATAGTCACCCAACCCCTCAGTATTTGATAGAAATAGATTTGTTATTTCTTTGTTAAGTGAATTAGCAAAACATCTATTCAAAATTGATAAACTATAACTTGAGTCAAATGGACCTTCAACTTTCCAACTATTGAGAGTATTAGTATTTGTAATAAATCTTCCATAAGAATCTATTTGTGAATTCGTTTTATCGATAGATGCAATACACTCCTTCCAAAAATCATCATATTTATTAAGGGTTATATGTTTATCATTTTTTATTTTATTCAGTAATATATGAAGATTATCATTATTAATTTTGGAAATATATTTCCAATCTAAATTTTTAGCAATTACCTCATTTCTTTGAGAAAGGAAATTTTTAAATGCATTAACTGTAAGTTTTGCTGTTAAAGACCAAGAAAAGTTTTTACTTTGAGAAATTGAATTTTTGATTAAATCATTTTTAAATTGATAATCTAGTAAAACTCTCTCAATCAACTCTTTAATTTCATTTGAATTTGAGGGATCAAACATTGCATGTTTAGTACCTATGATTTCTGGAATGCTGGTACGGTTGGATCCAATAACTGGAGCACCACAACTCATAGCCTCAAGGATAGGAAGTCCAAAACCTTCATGGAATGAAGGAAAAACAAATAAACTACAATTTCTATACAATTCAGCAAGGTCTTGATCAGATACATAGCCAGCTTTTATTACATTTTTTGGATTGATAGAATAAAGTTTTATCCAAGAATCTATTAATTGATCTTCAGATTCACATAAATAGCCCGCAAGGACTAATTTATAATGACTTAACCTATTAGAGAGCTGACTATAAGCTTCAAGTAAGCCTCTTACATTCTTCCGTGGATCACTAGCACCTGTATATAAAATAAAGTACCTACAATCAAAATTAGATTTATAAGAAGAAGTTTTATTGGTATTAAAAATACTTTCATCACATCCTGAGGATATATTATAAACATATTTAGTATCAAAATCCAAATAATTACAGGCCTCCTTCTTTGAAGAGTGAGAGATAGCAAGTAAGCCATCTAAACTCCGCATTTCTCGCAATTTGTAAGTATAGTATTGTTCAAATTCAGGGTTATTCTTCAAATATAAATCAGGATTTATTAATGGGATAGCATCATAAAATATTGATAACACAATCGTTTCCTCCATATATCCATCAAATTCTGTAAGACAATTATCGGAAAAGCCTTCTAAGAAACTAGTGATAAGAATAATATCTACATGTAGAGATTTAAATGTATAAGTTCTGATATACTTTCCTAAATTAAAATAATTAACATCTCTTGAAATATAATCAAGAGGTCCAGGTGAAAACCACTCAATATAATTGACATTAGGAAGCTCAAGTTGAGATCTTAATTCAACTCGTACATCTTTAAGTGCACCATTAGCAACTAATATATATTCATGCTGAGGATAAAGCTCTGTAAGACATTTAATTAGCTCAAAAGAATATCTTCCGATACCTCTAAGTCTGCTCCTCTCACTTTGAAAACCCTGTAGATCAATAGCAATTCTCATTGATTTATTTTATTTTTACTATCTTGTAATAACTTACTAAATTCTTTTGATCTAGACGAATGATTATAAAGCAAGGTCAATCTCTTATTAAATTTATTATATTCTTCCTGCTTACAACTGAACTGATAAAATTTATTATCTATTTGAGTCCTAGTAATTAATTTTTCTTTAAGCAATTTTTCAAAAATTATCTTTAGAAGATATCTAAACTTAGTCGATAATATAATTCGACGCAATATATGAATGTTTGCTAATATGTTAAAGGATTTATTGGCAATATAAACAATATTTTTCTTTATAGGTCTAAGTACGGACTTAATTGGTTTTAAACATTTTAATATCATTCTGGAAAGAATAAGTAAATATTTCAATTCATTTCTTAAATATTTCAATTCATTTCTTAAATTATAAATATCATTTTTTAAAATCATATTTCGTTCTTCTAATTTAAGACGAACTTTATCCTGCATCTCCACGAATTTTTGTAATTCTAAATCATATTCTTTCGCACATTGAAGTGTAGTAGGTGCCAGAGCCAATGAGCACTCCCACTCATCACTATTAGTAAATAATATATTAGTCATTTCTTTTGAATTAGTAGCTAATATGAATAGATCTTGTGCGACACCATTTAAAATTCTTGTGGTTTTCATAGAATTATCTTTCTGTAATGGACCACCATTAATAAAGTAATGCTTTGCTTTATTGAAACCATTTCTTTCCAAAACAAAAGAAAGATAATCAGGATTTATATGATTAATATGTGTTGGATCTAGATAAAAAGTATTGGTCGACACTAATATATTGTCAATACTGGGGGTCTCAATAAGTAAAACACCATTATCCTTCAATACATGTTGACAATGATTAATCAGCCTATGAATTTGACGTGTATCAAGGTGTTCAATAACATGAAATATTGAGATCATATCAACTGAGGACATAGAAAAACCTGAGAGAATCTCTATCGCATCTCCGTGAATCACATCTAAACCAAGTTGATGACATTTTTCAATCATCTCTTTATCACTTTCAATACCAATACATTCTGTTGCTCGGCTCTGCATTTTTTGCAACCACTCGCCTCTTCCGCAACCTATATCTATAGCCTTATATGAAATATTATTTCTAAATATTCTATCTAATAGCTGATCATACATTGATAAGCGATCAGAAATAATTTCACGTGATCCTCTAAATTGATTTTCAAATTCAAAATAAAATTCTTTATTCATATTATCTATTCTTTAATTAAATTATAAGAAGAAAGTTCAAATAAATTCTTTATTTTATATACAATTAAACATATAGTTAATCTTTGAATGATATATTCACTATCTGTCAAAAAAAGATTAGATTCATTTGAGTAGGTTGTTATTGCTTGTATCATAACTATACTTTTTTGTTATGGATAAATTCATACTAGTACAGCATGCACCTGGAGCTCCTGGCATGAGAATGATTGGACTAGGCCCTAGATTCATGCCAAGAGGTGGGGTGCGTCAACTCAAAACCTTATTGGACAATAATACATTTTGGGCAAAAGGTAGAAGCTTAAAAGACTTAAAATTAATCCTATCCAAAAGCACGGTAATAGTCAGTATTTGGTTGCAACAAGAGTTAATTGGCTTTGGACGTGCAACAAGTGATGAGATTTTCAGGGCTACGTTGTGGGATATTGTGATTGACAAAAATTTTCAAAATTTAGGTCTAGGAGAAACAATTGTTGCATCAATCCTCAAGCATCCCTCAATATCAAAAGTCGAAAAAATATACTTAATGACTACTTTTGGCCATGATTTTTACTTGAAAATGAATTTTAATAAAGAAAAAAGACAAAATCTAATGGTATTGCAAAAATAAATGATCTTAATTAATGAGTCTTATTCTTTATTTGAAATATGACAATAGCAATTTACTACTCATCGGATGGATTTCGAATAGACCAAACAAATATTATGGGTAGACAAGTAGCAGGAAATACGTTTTTAAAAGCCTTTTTTAAATATACAAACTTTCCAGAATTTTACGTATACTCATCAAATAAAACACAAGCAGAAGACTTTTATAAATTTGCTAGAGAAGAAGGTAGAAATGAGACAATTAAATTTATAGATTTACAGAATACGGCGGCATTGGCTCAGCCAGGATTACTTTTTTATCCAGGTCCAGATATTGCTGTACAAGCAAAAAAACGCTCATTATTTAAAAACTCTGGTTGGAGTATTTGCGGTGTAACTCATACAACAGCAACTGACCGAATTATGGACTCATTTCAATCTTTCGTTTCATCCCCCCTAGAACCATGGGATGCTGTTATTTGTACAAGCTCAGCAGTTCATTCAAACGTCTTAAAAATTATTGAATCTGAAGAAGAAAATCTCAAACAAAGATTGAATGCTAAAACTTTTATTAGACCTCAATTACCAATTATTCCGCTTGGGATAAATTGTTCGGAATTTAAATTTACAGATAATGAAAAAATAAAAGCTAGAGACGAACTTGGTATTAATAGAGAAGAAATTGTAATTCTTTATGTAGGAAGATTATCTTTTCATGCAAAAGCAAATCCATTCCCTATGTATAAAGCTTTAGAAAAAGCAGCTGTCAAATCTGAGAAAAAACTTGTACTTATTGAATGTGGATTTTATGGAACAAAAGATGTTGAGAATGCATATAAAAAAGCGTGTGACTATCTTTCACCATCAATAAGGGTTATTCGAACCAACGGGACTGATCAAAAGCTCAAATCGAAATCATATGCTGCAGCTCAGATATTTTGTTCTTTATCAGATAATGTTCAAGAGACATTTGGTATTACACCATTAGAAGCAATGGCAGCTGGTTTGCCGGTTGTTGTTTCTGACTGGGATGGATACAAAGATACTGTAAGAAATAATATTGATGGATTCCTTATACCAACTATTATGCCTCCTTCAGGATTTGGTAAAGATCTATCAAATAGATATGCATTATCTATTGATAGCTATGACAAATATATTGGCTACTTATCAAATTTTATATCTGTAGATATAGATAAAACTGCTGATATTTTTTATAAGCTTATAACCAATGAAAAGTTGAGAAATACTATGGGGCTAAATGCAAAAAAAAGAGCTAACGAAAAATATGATTGGAATAAAATTATATTTGAATACGAGGACTTATGGTCTAATCTTAAATCTATAAAAAATAAATCTAATGGTTCATATTATATTTGGTCGGCAAGATTAGATCCGTTTCATATATTTTCTTCATATCCAAGTAATACAATCTCAAAAGATACTTTAATCTCACTTAAAAATGATTCTGCAGCTTTATCTTTAATTAAATATAAAGAGTTAAAAAATCTGATGATTATTACATATGCAAAATACACTATCCCACATGAAAATTTTGTAGAGCAGTTATTTAAAAGTATTGAAAAAGGTTCAAAAAAAATCTCACAGCTTGAAAAAGAATTTATAAATACTAACCAAGCCTATATTACGAGATCAATAGTTTGGTTAAATAAATATAATTTAATAAAAATAATAGACTGACTATATTTAATAATCTTTTATTACTTCTAGAATCATTTCATATTGTTCAATTAAGTTATTATAAATAGCTGACTCTTCTTGAAATAACTTAGCATCTATTGTTTTTTCAGGATGAAGTCTGTACCAATCACTACTTGGTTTGACTATAGTTTTTTTAAGTTCGAAATCTATACCAAGATATTGTCCTAATGGACTATTCGCTGCACCTTGCTCCGCCCATAATTTGTTAGCTTTTTGAGAAAATAACTGCAACCCAAGTGGAGTTACTACTCTCACATGAGTTGGATCATCATAAAAATACTGATGTCTAAAATGTGGTACGACTATAAATATCTGAGAACCATTCCTACAAATTCTGTATATTTCTTTGAAAATCCCAAAATACACATCTGTTTCTTTACCTAGATGTTCAAGAACATGAACCAGTCTAATTTCAGATACTGAATTATCACTCCAAGGCCATGGGAATGATTCCAAATCATGCCTGATGTCAGGCTCTCCATATTTGTCAACATTGACATAACCTGGTAATCTATTTTCTCCACAACCAAGATTTAGTTTGATTTCATTCATCAATGTAAATTTTTTATTATTGTAGCTTAATGGTAATTTAAACTTCGATATCTAATTCACATGTTACTTAAAATCAAAATCAATAGGTCTTAGCAATCACATTGAACATCTAATACTTTTTGTAATACTTTTCTTCTATCAGATCAGAATTATACCTCATATTTATTTCTTTTTTTATTAAAGCTCTTTTGTCATTTTTTATATACACAGATCGTGCTAATTCGATAAAAACCTCATCAAATTCATTATTACATTCTTTGAGCCTAATTTGATCTTCTATCTTCCAAAGACTTGAATTTATTTCTTTTAATCTAGTAAATAAATTGTTTTCAATTTCTATATCATTTTCCCTAATAATAGATAATAAAATTTCTAATTCCTTTGTTACATTTTTAAGTTGTATACCGGTCATTATTTCTTTTTTGATTTCTAAAATAGTAATTTTATCTGCCAATTCACCAATAGATATTGGCACATATATATTTGATAACTTTATATTTATTTTATTCATAATTTTATTCCATTTTCTTTGATTAATTCTAATGATACTCTTGACATCAATTCATGCCAATTATCTTTTTTACTTTGTCTAAATAACCTCATAGATGGATACCAAAAAGTTTTTTCACCTTCTAAGCCCCATCTCCATTCAGGGATTTTTTTTAATAGAAGCCAAGTTTTTTTTCCAAGTCCACCAGCAAGATGTGCCACCGAGGTATCAGAGGTAATTATCAAATCACAATTTAATATAATTGCAGCAATTTCAAGGAAATCAATAATTCGCTCTACTTGATTTTGACAACTGACAAAACTTTTCCTAAATGAACAATTAGATAATTGTTCTGAACCAAAACCTTTTTGAAGAGAGAGCAATTTATAATTTCCAACATCAGCGATAGGCGAAAATTCATCTAATAATAAAGAGCGGCCTCTTAATAGGTCTTTTTCAGCATTTGGATTTCCTTGCCAATTAATCCCAATAATGGGTTTATTTTCAGCCTGAAGAATTTTTTTCCATTTTTGAACTAACTCTATTTTAGAAAATATATAAGGCTCTGTTGTTATAGGGTTATTAGGATTTATATCTAAAAACTTAGGTAAAGATAATAGCGGAAACCATTTACCTTCTGAAACTTTATTAGCTAACTCTGGTGTAATTGGATTTGCATCAATTCCCGAAGCTCTAATGAGATTATGTAATTTTGTTTGAGCGCAAAATGTGCAATCAAAACCTAGTCTCCTAAGAAAAGGAACAAACCTCATAAATTGCATAGTATCTCCCAAACCCTGTTCGGTAATTAAAAGTAATTTCTCTTCTTTTAGTATTTCCAAACCATCCCATTTAGGGATTTTAGGTTGAGCATGAGCTCGACGTAATACCTTACATTTCCATCTCCATTCATAATGATCCCAACCAGAATGATAGTTCCCCAATAGAAGATGATTTATTGAAAGATTTAAATGAGCTGATGCATAATCTGGATTAATTTCTAAAGCCTTATCAAAATAATTTTTTGCAGCTTCAAAATCGCCAATTTCTTGTAGAGTATTTGCAAGATTAAATAAAGCTTTAGCAAAATTTGGTTTATATTTTAAAGCCAACTTAAAAGATGTAATAGCCTCAGTATATTTATTATTTTTGTTAAAAGCAGTACCAAGATTATTATGAGCCTCAGCAAAAGCTGGACTTAGTTTTAATGCTTCATAAAAAGAATTTATAGCCCCATTTACATCTTCTTTCTCAAGCAATGAATTACCGAGATTATTGTAAGCATTTACAAACTTTGGATTAATCTTAATTGCTTGATTAAAATATATAATAGCTTGATCAATTTCTCCATTTTGACTTAAAATATAACCTAAATTATTATAAGCATCTGAACATTGAGGATTTATTTTTAGAGATTTTTCATAATTTAAAGCAGCGGTAATCTTATCTCCTTCCTGTCTAAAACAATTACCTAGATTATTATATGCTTGAGAAAATTCTGGTTTTATCTTTAATGCCTTATAGAAAGACTTTTTAGCACCAACTATATCTCCTTCCTCAAGTAAAATATTTCCAAGATTATTGTATATTATTGCATATTTAGGTCGTATTTTTAATGCTTTATAGAAAAATTTTTTAGCCTCGCTTATATCTCCTTTCTGCCTGTAGCAGTTTGCAATATTATTATAAGCTTCTACATATTTAGGCCGTATTTTAATAACTTGATAAAAATATTTTATAGCTCCATTAGTATCTCCTTTTTCTTTCAGTGCATTAGCAAGATTAAGAAAAGCATCAACATATTGTGGTTTTATTTTTATAGCTTTTTTAAAACATCTAATTGCTTGATTAAAATCACCTTTTTCTTGCAATGCAACTCCTAAATTATTATGTGCCTCAGCATATTGCGGTTCAATTGTAATAGCTCTACTCAGGAATTGTACAATTTCATCTTTTTTACCTCTCATTCCGCATAAAGCAGCCAAATTCCCAAAAACTATATGATTATTAGAACCATTTGCAATCAATTCTCTATACAAATTTTCAGCTTCAGTAAATTTCTCCTGATTAATAAGTGATAGTGCTTCTTTTTCCTGCTCAGGATGATAACTTTGTTTTTTACATTCTTTAAGTCTTTGGTGTTTTGGAACACTGGTAAAGCCTCTTTTGTCTTTTTTAGGCTTAATCAAGACCTGTTTAATCCTCAGATGATTTACTTTATATTATTATATTTAAGTGACACTAATTAGTAATAAAATAATAATTATAATGCAAGTGCATGTATTGATTGTTTTAATTCATCTGAAACTCTATCCATTACTTCGTCCCAATTTCCACTGGTTGTTTGACGAAATAATTTCATAGATGGATACCAAAAAGTAGTGTCATCGTTAAGTCCCCAAGTCCAAAAAGGTAAATCTCTCAATAAGAGCCAAACTTTTTTTCCCATACCTCCAGCCAAATGTGCAACAGCAGTGTCACAGGTAATGATTAAATCGCAATGATGGATAATTGCGGCATTATCATGGAAATCCCAGGAGGAATTTATTATATCTTGAGAATGAATAAACTTCTCTTTAAATGAACAAGTATCTAACTGCTCAGAACCAAAACCTTTTTGGAGAGAAAGAAAAGTAACATCATTTTTCTGTAAAATTTTTGAAAATTTTTCTAAAGGGATTGATCTCCCCTTATAATTAGTTTTTTCCAAATTAGGGTTGCCCTGCCAGTTAAGAGCAATCAAAGGTCTTTTCTTACAGTTAAGAATATATTTCCATTTCTTTTTAACATCTTCAGTGGCACTTATATAAGGTTTAGTTATTATTGGATTAGTAGGTTTCACATTCAAAACTTTCGGTATACTCAATAAACTAATCCACCTTCCATTGGTTACAAAGTTCCCCTCCTCTGGTGTTAGAGGATTACAGTCAATATTAGATGCTTTTATAAGCTTATGTAGCTTAGATTGCGCACAAAAAGAGACATCAATACCAAGATTTCTTATATATGGAATATATCTCATATATTGAATCGTATCTCCTAAACCTTGTTCTGTAACAACTAATAAAGACTCACCTTTTACTAAATTATTACTATTATATTCCCTAATTTTAGGCTGAGAATGAGGTTTTAATGCTCCTTTTATTTTTGAGCGCCAATGATAATAAAGCCACCCTAATTCATACTGTCCGCAAAGAAGATAAGATAAGGATAGATTCCAGTTAGCAGATGCATATCCTGATCTTATCTTAATCGCTTTCTTATAACAGTTTTGAGAACTTACATGATCACCAATCGCTTGATATGAATTACCTAAATTTAAGAAAGCCTGATAATATTTAGGATTAAGTTCTATAGCAGTTTTATATGAATTAATAGATTCGTATATATGACCTAAATTAAATAAAGCTACTCCTAAATTGCTCAATGCTTCTGGATAGTTTGGCTTTAATTCAAGAGCCTTTCTAAATGAATTAATAGCTAATTCATTAGATCCTTTTTCTTGAAGAGCAACTCCCAAGTTACATTCAGCCTCTGGATAATTAGGTCTTAAATTAAGAGCTGTACGATAAGCAATAATTGATTCTTCTATCTCACCTAAAGCAAATAAAGCTATTCCTAAATGACTAAATGCTTCTGGATAGTTTGGCTTTAATTCAAGAGCCCTTCTAAATGAATTAATAGCTAATTCATTAGATCCTTTTTCTTGAAAAGCAATGCCCAAATTACACTCAGCCTCTGGATAATTAGGTCTTAAATTAAGAGCTGTACGATAAGAAGTTATTGCCGAATCTAGATTATATATTGATCTAAAAGCATTACCTAAGTTATTAAAAGCTATTGAAGAAGATGGATTCAGTTCTATCGCTTTATTTAAAAACAAAATTCTTTCATTTTGATTATTCTTTTTTGCACAAATTACTGCTAAATTAATATAAATAGAATAATTAGCAAATCCTTCGTCAATCAGAGATTTATATATATATTCTGCTTTATTTAATTCCCCTTTATATATATAGTCCAAAGCCTTTTTCTCTCTAAAAAGAATATTATTGTTTTTATTAGATTTCTTCATAAAGATATTAGCAAAATTTAGTACTTAGAAAAACGATAATACTTAGTGTCTACAAATAGATTTAAGCAAATTCATTATGTAGTTCTTTATCAACATTTTCAATAACCTGCTGCCAATTATATCTTTCTTTTTGTCTAAATAATCTCATTGAAGCATACCAAAAGGTCTCATCTAAATTCATCCCCCATCTCCATTCAGGTACGCTGTGAAGAAGTAACCAAGTTTTTTTTCCCATCCCACCAGCCAAATGTGCCACTGCAGTGTCAGAAGTAATTATTAAATCACAATTAGCTATGATTGCAGCTGTTTCAAGAAAATCCCAAGTTTGATTGATTAAATGTTGACTCTTTACGAAATGATCATTAAATGAACATTTATCTAATTGTTCAGAGCCAAAGCCCTTTTGAAGAGATAAAAAGCTAATGCCATGGGTTTTGGAAATCAAAGAAAAAGTTTCTAATGGTAAGGAGCGACCTTTAAGCATATTTATCTCAACATTTGGATTACCTTGCCAATTAATACCAACTATGGGCTTTCTCTCAGAAGAAAGAATAACTCTCCATTTCTGAATCAACTCACTAGTTGCATGTATATATGCATTGGAGATAAGTGGATTTTCGGGATTGATATTCAAAAGTTTGGGCAAGGATAACAATGGTAACCAATTACCTTTCGTGACACTATCAATTTCATTAAATTTCAATGGATTTGAATCTATCTCTGATGCCTTTATTAAATTATGTAGTTTTTCTTGAACACAAAAAGATACATCAATTCCTTGACTTTTTAAATATGGAATATATCTCATATATTGCAAAGTATCTCCTAAACCTTGTTCACTAATCACTAGCAAGGACTCCTTCAGTTCGTTTAAGTTGCCCTTATAAAGTTTTATTTTTGGCTCAACATGAGGTTTATTTTTCATGTTCCAACGCCATTCGTAATTCATCAAACCATCTTTATAGTTACCCTCTAGTAATTGAGCTATAGCTAAATCCCAATAAGAATTCACATGACTGGGTTGAAGCTTAATAGATTGCTTAAGTAAAGTGATTGCCGACTTTATATGGCCTTTAATTATCAATATATTTCCTAAATTATAGTAAGCATCAACATACTTTGGATTCAATCTGAGAGCTTGTTGATATTGAGAGATAGCAGAGTCAATATCATCTTTTTCTTTAAATAAATTTCCTAAGCTATTAAACGCCTCAGGGAAATCTGGTTTTAGATGAATTGCTTTTTGAAAGGCTTCAACAGAAGCTTTAAAATCTCTATTCGCTTTAAGAGCAATTCCTAAATTATAATAAGCAAAATGATAGTTTGGATTAATATTTATTGCGATATTTAATAGTCTTATCATCTTGGTAATTTCATTTTTTTTATAGCATATAGAGGCAAGATTTGCATAAATTCTAGAATCTTTAAATCCTAAGCTAACAAGTTTTTCATATATAATTTCTGCATCTTTAATTTTGCCAAGTTGAATTAATTTATATGCTTCTTTGATTTTTGCTTCTATGTTGTTTCTT
>CETG01033536.1_pt1 | contig 14654 bp, 15 predicted proteins | sample 361471 | NCBI WGS metagenome assembly CETG01 (sample SAMEA2622696, study PRJEB7988) | marine metagenome | isolation source: saline water (ENVO:00002010), including | reverse complement strand
CTGCACCTCCACTTTGCGGTCAACAGCATAAGCTAGAGCTTTCCGAACACGCAGATCATCTAGAGGTGGTTTGGATGTGTCTAATGCAACAATCCCTGATCCTTGATCTACCTGACCAAAAACTTCGATACTCGGGTCTTTTTCTGCCTGTTTTGCTATTTTACCTGAGTTGGTAATATAAAGATCTATGTCACTGGACTTAAGTGCATTAAATCGTGCCTCTTCACGTGACACGAGGGGCATTACAATCCTATCCAGATATTGTTTTTCAGGGTAACGATAATTTGGATTCCGGACTAGGGTTAGTTTTACACCTTGTTCCCAATCGTCAAGCATATAGGGGCCTGTACCAACAGGCAGTTTAGTCACAAATGGCCCCATATTCTTTGCGTGTTCTGGAGCATTTACCCAGAAAAACTGGAATGGGCCCGTAAGTGCCGCCTTGAAGCCCGCATGTGGACGTGACATGCGAAACTCAACAGTATGACTATCAACTGCAACTACATCTTTAACTGGCCCGATCTGACCCCTAATAAAATTAACCATTGTTGCCTTCATGGCCCGCTTAAAATGATCTACAAAAGCGCGCGCAGTAAATGGTTCACCATTCGAGAATTTAACACCTTTCCTCAATGTCACCTTAAATAGCTTTTGATCCGATGAGATTTCAAGTGAAGTACCCAAAATCGGAATAATTTTCCCGTTCTTATCCAGACTAAATAAATCTTCGTAAATGGCGCGCTGCACATTTAATTTCGTTGGAAAAACTGTTGGGCTAGTTGCTGTGTCAAAACCATTAAAAGTTCTATTCATTGCAACCCGCAACGTGCCTCCTCTTTTTTCAGCCAATAATTCACTTATGAAACCAAAAAAAAATAAAAGACCAACAATTATTACTTTTGAACAAAAATACACTATTTCACCCCACAATTTTTTGTTTTCATAAAATTGAGATGAGCTAATTAAAGTGTATGCTACTTTCTACAATGTTATCAATGCCTAAGTAGCCCCTTACCCCTTTTATGAAGTTTGACTAACCAGCACTATTTTTTCACTTTCTTCTAAAGATAGAAAAATGATCTTAGATTTTTGACACAAATAAGATACATTTAATTCTAACAATAGGGGAGATAAAGGAATGGGTATAGTCAACAAAGGGCTGTCACTCTTGGGGATGCTTGTCATAATGTCCACCCCTTTAACAGCGATGGGGCAAGAGCCTGAACTTCCACCTTTAGCAAAAATGCGTGATGCTAATAATAATAATCGTATTGAAAGGGATGAAGCCGCTGGACCACTAGTTGGTAATTTTGACACCATGGATTGTGACAAGTCCGGCAATTTAGACGGCAAGGAAATTCTTGGCTTTTTCCAGGGTATTGACTGCCCTAAAAAGCCTCATTCTAATCGCCCTCCTGCAAAGCCAACCACTTCGCGACCGTCTAATGAACTACTTTTTAATCTCTACATACCGCGAACTATTTCAATGTTTACGACTATTATTAAACCATGGTCGAGGGCAATTGAATCATCAACCAAGGGCATAGTAAAAATAAAGTTTAGTGCATCATCCCTCGCACCAATTCCCCGCCAGCTTCGAATGGTGTCTTCGGGTGTCGCAGACGCAGGTATGGGTCTTCATCATTTTACTCCAAGAAAAACCGTCACGGCTCGCATCTCAGAACTGCCTTTTGCCGCTCGCTCATCCCGCGCTGTGTCAATCGCGGCGTGGAGAACTATAAAAGAGTTCGGAAAGGGATCGGAATATAAAGGCGTCAAACTTTTAGGGATTACAAGTCCGCCACCCACTCTTATCTTTAATTCAAAAAAAGTTATCAAAGCTGTGAAAGATTTTAGGTCTTTAAAAATGCTGGTTAGTGGTTCACTTGTAAAACCAGCAAAACTATTGGGCTCAGCTGTCGTAGGCATCCCACTGCCATTCGCATATGAACAGTTCTCTCGGGGAGTTGTGGACGGCACCATAAGTAATTACGGTGGTATTAAAGAATTTAGATTGGCTAAGTTTGTCAAATACGCGACGCCAATCCCTGGAGGTGTTGGAAACACTTCAATATTCATAGTGGTAAATAAAAAGAAATTTGATGGTTTTTCCAAGAATACACAAGATGCCATCATGCGAGTATCAGGAGAAAAATTTGGCAACTACGCAGCTGGTTGGGACAAAAATGAAAAAGCATCAATTAAATTATTGAAAAAGGCCGGCATTAAAGAAACACTATTATCGGCAGAGGTACTTGCCGATGTAAAAAAACGCTGGTCTGTAATTGAACCCAAATGGATTAAAGATGCTGGCAAACTGGGTATAGATGGCAGGCAAGTAATAAAATTTTACCGTAATGAGCTTGTCAAAATTGAGGGGGCTAAATAGTAGTATTGCAATACGTGAGGCCTCTTCACAAAGCAGTGAGTGCTACTGCAAGTATTTTATTATGCATTATGGTCATTCTCACTTCCATTGATGTAATTGGCCGTTATTTTTTCTTAACACCTCTTCTGGGTGCTCACGAAATGATTACTCTCGCTATGGGAATTATGATTTTTCTGGGCATACCCTTAGTTACCGCTTCTCGGGAACACTTAACCGTTGACCTAGCCAGCAGTTTACTCAACAAGAAGGGTAAACGCATCCAGCAAATTTTTGTTGATAGTATAAGTGCATTTACATTTTTGTTATTTTCTTGGCTACTTCTATATCACGGCTTTGGTCTATCTGAGGATTTAATGACCACCGAGGATCTAGAGATAGAACAAGCGCCTATCTCTTTTACAATGGCAGCGATGTGTTTTTTAACAATTTTCATTTTCCTCTATCAGGCGGCTTCTGGCAATGACGAGAAAGCATCCTCCTATAAAGGAAAAATGGGCTCCAAGCTGTAATTATGGAGGCGGGACTAATAGGACTGGCCTTGATGTTGGTGATGGCTTTCGCTGGTTTGCATCTAGGCACTGCCATGTTCCTAACCGGGTTTTTCGGATTTGCTTTTTTGCGTGGACTGGACGCATCAATTTCTCTTGCCGGAACCTTAATTTTTGATGCTTCGATGTCCTATGGATTTGCCTTATTACCACTTTTTCTTTTAATGGGTAACATTATTTATTTATCTAAACTCTCCGAAGATCTTTATGACACAGCGAACACCTGGTTAGGACATCGTCCCGGAGGTCTGGCTAAAGCCACTGTAGCAGCTTGTGGCGGATTCGCTGCTGTATGCGGCAGCTCTATAGTAACAACAACAACTATGGCTTCTGTCGCAATGCCCAGCATGAGACGGTATAAATACGATGATCGTTTATCAACCGGTGCTATTGCAGCAGGGGGCACGCTGGGTATACTCATTCCACCAAGTGTACTCCTTGTATTTTATGGTATTCTTACAAACTCGGACATCGGGAAACTATTTATTGCAGGTATTTTTCCAGGTTTGATCTCTATACTTAGTTATTTTTTTGTCATAGATATAATCACTCGAGTAAAACCAGAACTTGGCCCTCGAGGTCACCGAATTGCAATAAAAGCTCGACTTCAGTCGTTAAAAAAAGTCTGGGGTGTATTAGCTTTATTCCTATTTGTATTAGGTGGAATCTATATTGGTTTTGTTACCCCAATTGAAGCTGGAGCTATTGGAGTACTTGGAGCACTAGTATTCGCTCTCGGCAGGGGGTTGCTAACTTTTGCTAACCTAAAAGAGGCTCTGGCTAAATCAGTTCGCACATCTGCCATGTTATTTTTTATAATCTTTGGCGCCCAAGTATTTTCTGCGTTCATTAATGCGGCGGATTTACCGGGGCAAACACTTATTTGGATTAATAGCCTCGAACTCTCATCCATGGGCGTACTGGTCATCATTTTAATTTTTTATATTGTTATGGGCTGCGTTTTCAGCGCATTTGCCCTTGTTCTGCTAACAGTTCCGATCTTTTTTCCGCTTGTTTCTGGCCTTGGGCTAGAAAATTTATTTGAAACGACACCAGCCAATATAATTATCTGGTTTGGCATTGTAATTGTTGTCGTAGCAGAAATAGGTCAGATCACTCCTCCTATCGGTATGAATGTTTTTGTACTTAAATCCATGCTTCCGGATGTTTCTCTAAGCACAATATTTAAGGGTATCATCCCATTCTTTGCTGCAGACTTATTCAGATTGGCCATCATAGTATTCTTTCCTGCCACAGTTTTATTTCTTCCCGACAATATGGACCATATAGAGGATAATGTGGAATTATTCATAAATTGGGCAAAAAATATTTTGTAATAGAAATTTTTAAATTGTACGAAAGATCAAGTTACACAAGTTCATTAGCCAGAATACCAATATTTTCTATCTCTACTTCTATTCTATCTCCAGCTTTCATAAACACCTGAGGATCTCGACCAACCCCAACACCTGAAGGTGAACCAGTTGTGATAATATCTCCAGGATGAAAACAATACCATTTTGAGAAATAGGAGACAATTTCTGGGATCTTAAAAATCAAGTCATCCGTATTTGAATTTTGCATAACCTCACCATTCAATTTGGTTTGAAGTCTTAAATTATTTACGTCATCAATTTCATCTTTAGTCACAATTACTGGGCCACAGGGTGTAAAGCCAGGTAAGTTTTTTCCCATTATATTCCTTTCCCAACCATGAATTGGGCCAAAAGGGGGGTCTCCTGAATAAATATCTGGTATCCAATTTCTAGCAGATACATCGTTAGCTATAGTATACCCAACAATATAGTCCATTGCTTCTTGCTCGTTTACATTGTGGCACATCTTGCCAAAAACGAATGACATCTCTCCCTCATAATCAATCATATCTGAACACTGTCTAGGCACTTCTATAGATCTGCCTGAGCCTAGAAGTGTATCTCTCGTTTTAATAAAAGCAGCAGGATGTTTGGGACGGGGTGTATTATCCATCTCCGCCAAATGCTGGCCATAATTCATACCTACTGATAAAATAAGCCAGGGGTCTGGCACAGGAGGCAGAAGGGAGATTTTATCGTCATCCAGTATACATGAAGATAATTGCTCAATATTTTCCTCAGCCACATCACGAATTTTTTTTAATCTCTCAATACCATTGGAAAGTTCTAGTACCCCCCTAAGAGACCTAGGACGCCACTCATCTTCAAAGACTAAATCTGGTGCAGACCTTAAATCAAGCACTTGCCCGGTATCTAAGCAGATAGCTGGATGGCTTTCACCTTCCAACTCTATTGTTAAAAGTCGCACTCTACCTCCCAGTAAGCAGGAAAAACCTCTCCAAATCTATGTCTTTACCCCGGGTCGCTCAAACTTCTTATCCATATGTCCCTTGCCTACCTGATCACCCTGCTCAAATAGCCAAGTATAACCACCTTTTGGATTGGTCAAAATTTCCCAACAATTATCATCATAATCCCAAAAATAAAAACTGTAAGTCCCGTGCTGGAGTATAGGTTTGGTTATCTTATGAAGACCCCATTTTTCAGCCTGTTCAACCACAACTTTGTGGGCCTCATCAACTTCTTCCTGGGTTTCTACATCAAAACCATTGTGGTAAAGAACTCCCATTACATCTTGGCGCTTCTTTTGCTCCACTACAGCATATGTATGTTCCCCACCTAATCTTATCAAAAGTGAAATGGGACTAGTCCTGATAACATCACAGCCAAGAAATTCTTCGAAAAATTTTCTCGAGCGCTCCAAATCCTTGGATTCTAGCGTACCATGAGATAAAAAATTTAGCTTTAAAGCCGGCTCCGTTTTTACTTCCGCATCCATTAATCCCTCCCCCCTAAATTTATTATAACCTTCGATAAACAATAACCTTTGAATTCATTATTGAAAAGGGACAAACAAATTCTCAATCCTAGGGGTATAGATATTGCTTTATAAGAAGTGTTCCTTGTGTTTTGCTACCTTGATGAAAGTGAAAAGCATATTTGGCGAATTTCGTTGGTCTTTTCTACCTCCACTTATGGTGTATCTCGCTGCAGGCGTTGCCGCCTTAACGGGAATTGTCGGGACATTTTTTGTCAAAGAGTATTTGGGTTTATCGGCGATTTTTCTTGCTGGTCTTGGTTTTTGGGCTGGCCTACCCTGGGCACTAAAACTACCCCTCGGTCATTTGGTTGACCTGATCTGGCGATATAAAGCCTGGATGATAATTGCTGGAGCCGTCGTTCTAGCTGCAAGTAGCTTAATAATGTTAATGCTAGTTCTCGATCGTAATTTCATGGAGTCTATTTTTCCAATCCCGGTATGGTTTATTATTGCAACAATTTCTGCCCCTGTAGGATACGTACTTCAAGATGTTGTCGCCGACGCCATGACAGTTGAAGCAGTACCAACCAAAGATGATATGGGACAACCTCTGGAGCCGGAAAGAGTAAAATCAATGCACATAACTATGCAAACTCTTGGCAGAATCGCAATTATTGGCGGCACCTTGCTCGTTGCTATAGTAAATATGGCTGTATTTGCTGGCGTGGATCAACTTGCAGAAAATGAAAAACTTGATGCCTACGCTAGGGTCTATGCTTATTCACTTGTTATACCCATAATTTCTGTAACAGGTGTTCTCTTGGCTTTTATTCAACAAAAAATCAAGCTGAGAACATTAACAGCAAATGGGGTGCCAACTGAAGAGGCAAAGCTGTCTATAGCCCCCAAGCAAGATAATATAAGTCCTAACTGGACTATTTTACTTGGATCCGCTGTGTTTGTTGTTTTTTCAGTTTCAGTAGGCGTGTCGGGGATGCCTTTTTCTCAGGAAATTGTATTCTTTGGGTCCCTGGCAATAATACTATTTTTGCTGTATCGCCTGATGCAAGAATTAGATGTTAAAGCTCAAAAAATCCTTATTGGAACGGCGATAATGGTCTTCATTTTTAGAGCTATGCCAGGCCCAGGCGCGGGAGCTAGTTGGTTTGAAATAGACAAACTTGGCTTTGACCAACAGTTCTTCTCTCTTTTGTCTCTAATTGCCGCATGCTTAACAATCTTTGGGATAATCGTCTTGAGACCTCTAATGGCCAGTAGCAGTATGGCGCGGCTAATCATAATACTCTCAATAGCTGGAGGAATTTTATATTTACCCTCTATTGGTCTTTATTATGGAGTACATAACTGGACTTCAAGTGTGACTAGCGGAGTAGTCGACGCTCGCTTCATTGCAATCTTCAACACTGCATTGGAGAGCCCACTAGGACAGGTTTCCATGATACCAATATTGGCTTGGATAGCTAGATCAGCACCTAGCCACCTCAAGGCAACTTTTTTTGCTGTACTGGCTAGTTTTACTAATCTAGCACTATCTGCCAGTAATCTGGGCACAAAGTACCTAAACCAAATTTTTGTGATTAGTAGAGAAGTAAAAACAGAGACGGGAATGATTAAAGTTGCCGAAGATTATTCCTCGCTGGGATTACTTTTAATTTCGGTAGCTTTATTAGTATTAATTATACCGATGATTTCTGTTTGGTTAACCCAAAAAAGTAAATTTAGTTCAAATATCTAATTTCTACTGTTTTATTGGAACCAGAGAGAATTTTGTATCAGCTGCTGGAATATATGCCTCCTCCAACCCTAACTCTTTTCTAACAATATTGGCTCCTCGTACTAGTGAAACCATTTTGTAAAAAGCGTGCATTCTACTCATAGACTGACGGCCAAAACCGCAGTCACTGGACAAGATCAACCTCTCGGGCTCTATATACTTTAGACATAATCGAATTAGATCAGCAACTTCATGTGGTCTTTCTATCTGTAAAGTGCGATGACTAATAAAACCGACAGCTACCTTTTTATCTTTTGAAATCATGGACCCATAAAGTGGGAAGTCCAAACCTCCGTTACTGGCACCTTCTAGTGTTAAAACATCAATATCCAGCTGATCCAGAAAGGGCAATGCATCTTTGTATGAAACATCCATAGGAAACATTTTTTGGGCGCCAGGACTACCCCAACAGGTGTGTGCCCAAACTTCACATTTGTCACGAAGGCCTGCAACCTCACAATTAAATGCCTCCACATATTTTTCTGGAGTTATCTCCTGATTGCTGCCCTGTAAGGATTGATGTATAGCGGGTTCTTCTATTTGAACTATTGGTGCCCCGGCATCAGCAAGAGTATGATACTCTTCATTAAGTGACTTGGACAAAGCCATCAATAGTTCAAATCTTGAATCATAATACTCATTAATGCACATATGGGCCAATACTTGAGCAGAAATTGAGCCTACCTTTAGTGGCTTGGCAGACATGGATGCTGCTGCTTTCCATGCTCTATCCAGTTGCATACTAGAAGCACCAATCTCATGTTTTATTTTTGGTGTAAGCCGAGTTTCGATTACCTCCCAAACAAAATCACCCGGACCTGTATTATCCATAGCGGCGTAGGGTTGCACTTCTACATCTGCCGCTCCGACGCCTAAAATACGCTCTAGAGCATAACTTACCCAACTTTTCCCAGCCACATCATCATCAAGCCTTGTATCTCCGTCTACAAATATATCTATTCCCGCCTTATTTTGAGCACTTATGTGACAGGAAAGACAATCCATATGTTGTTCGCGGTAAGCACGTCGCGAGAGACCCTCGGATAGTGTTTTACCTCGCAGGTTTTCTGTATACCAAGTGGGGCGCGGAAGCGCACCGGTCGTAGTTGTCAATAAGGAACCAGCTTTAGTGGCGGTAAACATCACAAAAACCTTTTCTAAGTAAATTCATGTTAAGTTATGAAGAATCTATTTCTTGTATTCTATTTCGAGAGCTATAAGATCTGCCTCTCCTGCCACTGTTACGTTATGCTCAAAACCACCGTCTACATCATAAAAGGTTGCCTTACCTTCGCTTGATTCTATGGAACCGGTTTTACCATCACCAAGCTCTACATTTACCTCACAGGATTGAAAGTGATATCCCACATAATTATACTCGTGACGGTGCCACCCAGACTGTTGACCAGGTTTTATGCGATGAAAAGTTATTCTGGTCGTCTCGTTATCAAGTAAAACCTCAGGAACACTCAGGCTACCGTCCGATTCTGCATCCTCATTCAATGTCTCTAGTTGCTTGGACATGCCCCCCCCTTTTTTTCCAAGTTTCTATTGATCTTGTACTAATTATAATTAATTTACAAAAAATATGGTCATTTGTTAACCAGTTAAAACATCTTCACCTACCATCCATCTAGCATATGGTGGAGATTCTTCCCAATAACGTGGTTCCCAGCTGTCATCCAAGCGATCCATATCCGCAAAGTACTCAATATCACCCCCGCAAGGATTCTTAAAATACCAGAAACAATTAGAACCCAAAGAATGCCTGCCCGGTCCAGATACACTTTCCGCACCTCTTTCTAACATATACTGTCCACCAGTCATAATTTCATCAAATGAATTAACTTCAAAAGCTACATGATTAAAATACTGTTTAGTACCCTGTCTATGAAACAGGAAAATTGAATGGTGAAAATTAGAACCCTCAGCTCTCATGAAGGTTCCACCGTCTTTGGATCTATCCGAAAGCCTGAAGTTAAGTCGTTTTATATAAAACTCTGCAGCCTCCCAGTTGCCATCTGATCTAATGCTGTAAACCACATGACCTATTCTTATGGGCGTGGCCCTCTCCTGGGGCCAGATGGTCTCATTCCAACGAGCAATGTCTTCATGAAAATTCAATTTATTCTTATGTACTTTTGCTTCAGAAAAATTAGAAACTTTAAAGCCAATATAATTGCCGCTATCGTCTTGGCTATGAATAGTGCCATCACTTCCAGAGATTACTTCCCTGTCTGAACTAAGCTCTTTATAAATTTTATCTAAATCTAATAAGCTATCTACTCCCCAAATAACTTCACGAACTGTAGAACCTACCTCATGGCTAGGGGGGAGGCTAACGTCACCGATCAATCTAAGCGAAACAATTTGATTCTCTAGTGTTTTGAAGTTAGCACCTTCACTAGTTTCCTCTAATTTAATTAAACCCCAATTTTCAAGAAAGTCAGAACACTCACGGATATCCGATACACCGTATATTAACTCCTCGATCCTGCTAATAGCCATTCCACCACACCCCACATATTAATTTAATAGGAAGGAAATAATTAAACAAAAATGATAGCCCTAAAATTATTATTAGAATAAACTTCTGAACTAGATCAGTATAATAGAAAAATTATTAAGTCTGTAGCCAAAATTAGGGAGGTTGCACTTTATGTCTAAAAACAACCCTCAATCCAATAAAGTTCCTGGAGGTGTTCCTTCTGCACATGTTGACACGTCTATTAAAGACCTATTGCCAGACCCTAGCCAACTACCAGAATTTGACTTCACAGGAACCCCCGAATTAGCCAAATATCCAGATTATCTCAATGCAGCCTCTGAATTACTTGATGCAAATGTCGAGAACGGATTTGGCAACCGAATTGCTATCTCTTACGAACAAAAATCATGGACCTATAAGCAACTTTTGGAACTCAGCAACCAAATCGCCAGGGTGTTAGTTGAAGACTGTAAACTTCAAACTGGCGGGAGAGTTCTACTTCGGTCTGGAAACACACCTATGCTAGTTGCTTGTTGGTTTGCAGTTTTAAAAGCCGGGGGTATTTGCGTGACTACTATGCCCCTTCTAAGATCTAGAGAACTAGAGTTTATCATTGAAAAAGCAGGTGTTTCGGTAGCTCTGTCAGATATTGAATTACAAGACGATATTAGAGAAGCTTCCGAAAAAACTGGGCGCATACAACACTTACACTATTTCTCAAAAATGGGTGAAAATGACAATAATTCCACGTTGGAAAAATTATGTGAAGGAAAATCCTCAAGCTTTGAAAACATTTTGACAGCGGCTGACGATATTGCACTAATCGCATTTACCTCAGGTACGACAGGCAATCCCAAAGGTACAGTACATTATCACCGAGATATTTTGGCTATAACTGACTGTTTCCCTAGGTATGTGGGTAAAATCTCTCCAGATGATGTAATTACCGGAACTCCTCCTCTTGCATTTACCTTTGGATTAGGCGGGGTGACATTGTTCCCCATGAGATTTGGAGCTTCAACAAGATTTTTTCCAGCCAGCGGACCCGAAGCACTTTTTGATACAATTTCCAGGTATAGTGTAACTCAAGTTTATACGGCTCCCACGGCCTTTAGAGCCATGTCGAACTTGGTTGGTAAGTATGACCTCTCCAGTTTACGGCAGGGTATATCCGCTGGGGAAACCCTTCCAAAAGCTACGTGGGAAGCCTTTCACGAAGCTACCGGCGTTAAGATAATAGACGGACTTGGTTCAACTGAGATGTTGCACATATTTGTTTCAGCATCGGGTGACAAAATTAAGCCCGGTTTCACTGGTGTTCCAATACCTGGTTATAAAGCAAAAATAGTTGATGAATTGGGTAATGAATGCTCAAGCGGTACGCCTGGTCTACTAGCTGTAAAAGGACCAACTGGTTGCCGTTATTTAGACGATCCCAGACAAGAGAATTACGTTAAAGATGGTTGGAATTTTCCTGGAGACGTTTATGAAAAAGATTCAGAAGGATATTATAAATATGTAGCAAGGGCCGATGATATGATAATCTCGTCCGGCTACAATATTTCAGGACCAGAAGTTGAAAATGTGCTTCTTGAAAACCCAAATGTATTAGAATGCGCGGTTGTGGCCGAACCTGACCCCGATAGAACCAATATTGTAAAAGCATACATTGTTTTGAGGGACAGTGGCCAGGGTAGCCCAGAACTTACCGAAAAATTGCAAAACTACGTTAAGGAAAAAATTGCGCCTTATAAATATCCAAGAGCTATCGAGTACACTGAGGAATTACCTAAAACTGCAACTGGAAAACTGCAACGTTTCAGGTTAAGAGAAAGATAAAATCTTAAAAACTTTATAACTCTGGTGTTAATTTTAGTGTACTAAAAAACATCTGCATTCCATAGTGAAAAGCTATTAGAGAACCTAATTCCATTATCTGTGCCTCTGAATAATATTTTTTACCCTCAGCATAAAAATCAGTGTTGATAGTTTCTGGCCGAGTGTACATGGAATGACAATATGTAAGAGCCCACTTTTCCGCTTCGCTAAAATTATTATCTGAGAGAAAATCGCCACACCCCGCATTGATTCTCTCTTCAGTAAGACCATTTTCTTGCGCCTTTTTAGATCTAAGTGTACTAAAATAGGTATCTTCAGCCTGACGGGACAAGCTAATTCTAATTATCTCTTTCAGGTTATGATCTACATTCCCATCCATCAGCGACCGGTACAAAGCATCAAAAAGAGATTCCGCATAACCTGGAGAATGGGCAAGAATTCGAAAAAACTGTGAGTCTGCCAAACCTGACTCCATACCCTTATCCAAAAGCGCCTGCATTCCAGACTCCTTGATACTCTCTAGGGTACAAAATTCAATTATAGGGTTGGTCATGGTGATACAATTTACTCCTCAACTAAATAACTAAAATTCTTACTGGGCATTACCAAAAATTTTGTGAGAAACCGGCTTATCTCCATAAGCTTTCTTAGATTTTTCTTGATCAACTAACTCACCTTCGGGACTAAACATAGGATAAAATTGCAGTGTCCCAAAAAATCGATGGAACCCAATATTAAAACCAATGAACGCACCCAGCTCAACTATTTCGGGGATAGAAAAATGTTCAGCTAATCCCTTATAGAATTCCTCATTTATAGCATTGGGAGTTTTATCCATAAGGTCACTAAATTTGAGCGCCATTTTTTCTTGATCAGTTAATACCTCTGATTGCTGATAATTATAAATACCCTCATCAATCATGTCTTCTGTCAGTCCTTGCTGCTTCGCCGAAGCAGACCTCACATTACCTCAATAATTACAGTTAACTGATCTAGATAACTGGACCCTAATAATTTCTTTCAATTTATGATCTATGTTGCCCGTCTGAAACACAGTACCCCAGGCAATATACATGGACTTACAAAGTTCAGGATTATGCCCCATTATCGCATGAAAAGCTGGATCTGGCGCTCTGTTCCTCAGCGCTTTCTTGATAAAGGGTTTTAACTGGGTCTTTTCTAAATCATCCAAATCAAGAAGTGAAATGTTTGGCATTATAAATTCCTCACTTAAAAACCAAATTGACAAGGTCAGATCTTAACAATGATAAACTGATACCCAAAGACAATTTTGGAATTTTTTTAAAAATAGTATGACTTTGTTAACCAGAAATGATTGAAAACACTTTTTGGTAGAGCGTACTCGATTTATTAGCAAATGCATCCAAAACACTAAAATGATGGCAATCAGGAACTTCAAGGTAATTAGCTTTTATCCCACTTTTAGTGCATAAATCAGTGTATAATAGAGATTGTTGTCTCCAGCCCTCTGGTTCAAGTGCACCAGCTACTGATAATATCTCGCCACTTGTTAATGGGGGAGCGGATAGTACATCATTTCTCCTAGCCATGTCTAAAGTTAACCTGACGTCTTCATTTATCGATGTGCGCATAACAACCTCAGGTTCAAATATCGGTGACAATGGTATACCGCCTTTAAACAATTCTGACGGCAAGCCATGAGATTCCCAATTTTGTTTTAACATCATTCCTGTTAAATGTCCTCCTGCCGAATGACCAGAGATAAATAATCTGTTAGCGTCAATGGAAAATTTCTTGGCATTCTTACATAGGAAAACCACTGCCTCCCTAATTTCCTCCACGATGATATCCAGGTTTACATCTGGACAGAGATCATAATTTATTGAAGCAACTGTAACTCCGTCTTCAGTCAAAGGTTCAGCAATAAAGGCTACATCTTTTTTATCTGACATTCTCCAGTAGCCCCCGTGAATAAAAATTAAACAAGGGGCAGGAGATCCGAGGCTCTCATTCCTCGCAACGTGAATATCGAGAGTTTGTTTGGGTCGGTTTCCATATCTTAAATCAAGGTTTCCACCTATTAGCTCTATAACACGAGCTGACTTCTCAGAGTGGGCCTGGATTAACTCAAGTATATCAGGAACACTTAACCTTGGATTAAAATGGTATTCGACGGTTTCGTCATCCCGCTCCCTCCAATTAAACGACATTTATCTCCTCCAGTTATAATTTAAATTGATTAAGGTACATAAGAGTATTTGAAAACTTATAAATAAAAAAAGTATATTATAATAAATAACTAAATATATAGGGAAAAAACAAATGACAAAAAAGGTAGAAAATCTCCATTGGCCGGATACCCCAGATATGTGGATGCCTTACGCTCCAGCTATAAAAGTAACTGGTGGCTCCATGATTTTTTGCGCTGGCGTTACTGCTGCACCCGTCTATCACCACCACCCCCACCGCCCAGAAGAATTTGACTCTATGCCAGACAATATGGATGGTCAGGCTAGGGCAGCCTTAGATAATCTAAAGAAGGGACTGGAGGCAGCAAATGCCAGTTTCGAAGATGTTATATCAGCAGAACGTTTTCTTACTGATATGGATGAACAAGATGTTTTAAATCAGGTTTGGGCTGAATATTTTGAAGAGTCTAAACCAGCAACTACCACTGTTCAGGTAGTAAGATTGGCTACAGACCCGAGGTGTAAAATAGAGATAAACGCGATTGCGGTGGTTGACTAGAATACCGTTTCAACTCACATTTTCATCCATAACTTCATTTCTCAATAT
>CETG01191482.1_pt1 | contig 14669 bp, 14 predicted proteins | sample 361471 | NCBI WGS metagenome assembly CETG01 (sample SAMEA2622696, study PRJEB7988) | marine metagenome | isolation source: saline water (ENVO:00002010), including | reverse complement strand
AGAGATGTACTGAGTATCTTTTTGGTGTTAAAGCCATAATTCCCTTTGGGTTTCTCTGGGTGGCAGTTGTCGTTATTGGCTCTATTGCAGGAGATAGGGGAATAGTTTGGTCAGTTGCAGATACTCTTAATGGATTGATGGCAATTCCTAATTTAATAGCAATTCTGTTGTTATCAGGTACCGTTTTCAAACTAACCAGAAATTATAACTTTAATAAATTGAATACCTAATACTCATTTAATTATGTAGGCTTACTTCTATTTAGTTCTTTAGTGGCTCTACATTCTTTAGTTTTTCATTTAATTGCATAGCCAGTGACTGCCTACCAATCGCTAATACCTTTAATGTATCTTCATGCATTTTTAATTGAGCATCTGCAACTTGCATTCCTCTTACAAGGTCTTTTAGATCATCTGGCAGAGTATTTAACTCATAACGATTTCCCTCGAAAGTCAATATTGGATCATTGCCTTTTGATTGAGACTCTGACATGATGGAATTCAAATATTTATCACTTTACAGATTTTAGCTAACTGTTGAAGAAGGTATTGAAGTAACGCAAAATTTATTACAGGCTCTAACTATTAAATGCTCTTTTTAAAAGCTGCTTGGAACATAGCTCTGAATAAAGACCTTCTCTGATAAAAAGTTCTTCATGAGTTCCTTTGTCACAAATTTCTCCTTTTTCTAATACAACAATTAAATCAGCTTCTTGAACTGTAGAAAGCTTATGCGCAATAACTAAAACTGTTCTACCTTTCATTGCTTGTTTTAATCCAATTTGAACTGCCTCTTCGGATTCGGCGTCTAAAGCACTCGTAGCTTCGTCTAATAATAAAATTGCTGGATTACCAGCAATTGCTCTAGCTATAGCAATTCTTTGAAGTTGTCCTCCAGATAGGTTCATACCTCTTTCATGAAGTCTTGTTTCGTACCCATCGCTCATTTCTGTTATAAATTCATGGGCGTTAGCTATTGTTGCTGCTTTGATAATTTGTTTTTTAGATAGATTTCGACCAAAACTTATCGCTTCACTAACTTTCCCTGAAAAGATTGATACTCTCTGAGGTACAATCGCAATTAATGTTCTTAGTTGTTTCGCAGTCAGTTTTGAGATCTCATGCCCGTCAAATATTACTTCTCCATTTAAAGGCCTAATAAATCTTAGAATCAGCGAAAATATTGTACTTTTGCCTGCGCCAGAAGGACCTACAAGAGCAACAACTTTGCCAGCTTTTATCTTTAAGCTTAAATTGTTAATAACAGTCTTACCTATCTGATAACCAAAATTAATCTTGTTTAATACTAAATCTCCTTTTGGATCTTTAATATATTCTGGATTAACTACATCAGCTGTTTCCTCATGTTCCTTTTCAATGTCTGTTAATCTTTTTAGGGATGCCTGTCCTTGTTTTAACTCGTTAAAGTTAGTTGTTAGGTGGCTGATAGGATCAATTAACATTAACAGAGCTGCTATATAACTGCTAAATTCACTTGTTGTAATTCCATCATTAGCTATTCTTAGTGCTCCAAGTAGAAGTATTGCAAGAATTCCGGAGACTTCTATAAATCCTACTATTGGATGCTGTAATGCCAGTAATTTTAATGTCTTAAATCTTGCATTTCGATGATATTCAACTTCCTTTTTAAATCTTTGCTGAATCCAATCCTCTGCAGCGTATGCTCTAACTAGTGGCAAACCTTGAATGGTTTCAGTTAGTAAGCCAGCTAAATCACTAACCTTTTGTTGACTCTTCTCTGCTGCATTCATTACTCTCTGACCGAAGTTACCAACTAAAACAGCAACAACTGGAGCCAGGACTAAAGTGGCAATAGATAAATGCCAGTCTAGAATTATCATATATATAAATATAGCTATAAGTTGTAAGATGCATGGGAAGGTATCTTGAATACTTTTATAAATTACTTCTCCAACTCTATCTGCATCTTCTGTTAACCTATAAGTTATATCTCCAGATGACATTTTATCCAAAGAGTTAAGTTGAATTCGTTGAAGCTTAGTAAATAATCTTTCTCTTAATTGTTGACTTATTTTTAAGGCCGGATTCGCTAAGGATATGTCTTGAATGAATTGTGCGATTTTTTGAATAAAAAATATTAGTAGAGATATAGATATTACTTTTAGAACCTTATTTAAATCTCCATCCCCGATTGCAGGTATTAATTCTCCAGCTTGCCAGGCTAATAAGGGCCAGCAAATGACATATATAAAAATACTAAGGCTACCTATTATCAGATTTGACTTGTGCTGTCTTAGGTGCGGAACAAGTCCTATGAACCCTTTTTGCGAGTTGTAAGTCATCCAATAAAATTAGTGCAAGTTCCGGCTGTCACCATTTGTTAATGAAATTAGACCAATTCCTTAAATGGAAAGGGCTTGTATCCACAGGAGGTGAGGCCAAACACCTTATAACGTCTGGAGTCGTATCTGTTAATGGTTTGGTCGAAACACAACGTGGTCGAAAACTCCGTCCAGGGGATATTGTTGACTTATCTAATCAAGAGTTCTTAGTCCCTAAAACGGAACCTAGATCAAAATATCTTGATTTCTAGAGGTTTCTCAGGAGTTCCGCGTGAGTAAAGCTGTTATTGCCGGAAATTGGAAAATGCACATGACATGTGCTGAGTCAAAGGATTATCTTTCAATCTTTTTACCTCTAATTAAGGATGTCCCTACTGATAGGAAGATTGTTATTGCTCCTCCCTTTACTGCCTTATCAACCCTTTCTCAGCTTCTTCATGGCAGTAATGTTCATTTGTCTAGTCAAAATGTTCACTGGGAGGAGAAGGGAGCCTACACAGCTGAAATATCGCCATCGATGCTGGTTGAGCTATCTGTTAGATATACCATTGTTGGTCATAGTGAGCCACGAAAATATTTTAGTGAGAGTGATGAGCAAATTAATAGGCGAGCGAGATCAGCTCAACTTAATAAACTTATACCTATAGTTTGTGTTGGGGAAAGCCTCGAACAACGTGAAAGGGGAGAAGCAGAGAGAGTTATCCGTCGTCAAATTGAACAAGGATTAGAAGGTATAGATTCTAATAATTTAATAATTGCTTATGAGCCAATATGGGCGATCGGTACAGGCAAAACTTGCGAATCTAAAGAGGCAAATAGAATTTGTGGATTAATTAGAAATTGGGTTGGTTCCCAAGAAGTAACAATTCAATATGGTGGTTCTGTTAAATCAACTAACATAGACGAATTGATGACTATGAGTGATATAGACGGAGTACTTGTGGGAGGTGCTTCTTTAGATCCAGAAAGTTTTGCCAGGATTGTAAATTATCAAAAATTCTAATTACCCATGGCCAAGTAATTGGGGAAAGAAAACTTGTATTATGGGAGTTTTAAATGTAACCCCAGATTCATTTAGTGATGGTGGAAGGTATATAGAAATAAATAGGGCTGTGAAAAAATTTAGTGAACTTTTAGAAGCAGGATCCGATGTTATAGACGTTGGTGGTCAAAGTACGAGACCAGGCTCTGAGTATATTGGCTACGAAGAAGAAATTAATAGACTACTACCTGTAATAATTGAGTTAAGAAAACTTTATCCAAAAGCGCTAATTTCTGTTGACACTTTTCTCTCTAAAGTTGCACTTAAATTAATTGAGAATGGAGTTAACTGGATTAATGATGTAAGTGGAGGAAGAGAAGATCCTGATATCCTTCGTATAGTCGCTGATGCTAATTGTCCCTACGTTATAAACCATAGCCGAGGCAACAGTAAGACTATGGACAAGTATTGTCAATATAAGAATGTTACTAAAGAGGTTATAGATGAACTGCTTATCCTTACAGACAAAGCCATTTGTAAAGGAGTTAGGTCATCTCAAATTATTTGGGATCCAGGACTTGGTTTTGCTAAAACAAATGACCAGAATATTCAAATTATTAAGGAGTTAGATTCTTTTAAAATGTTTGACTTCCCTGTATTATTAGGTCCTTCTAGAAAGAAATTTTTAGGACATATACTGGATGAATCCGATCCAGAAAAAAGGTTGGAAGGAACCTTATCAGTAGCATGTAAGTGTGTAAGTTCTGGTATATCTATGATTAGAGTTCATGATGTCTATCAAGTTTCTAGGGCTATGCAAGTAGCTAATTATATCTTTTAAAAATCTCTTATTTATGGATTACTTTAATCTGTAGATACACCTTCAATTTTGTCTTCTACTTCTTGATATAATTCCTTTAGTCGATCTATATTCTCTTCAGATGTATCCCAATAACCTCTGCCGTTAACTTCTAGTAATGTTCCAACTATCCTGCGGAAACTATGAGGATTCATTTCCATTAATCTCTTTCTCATTTCCGGATCATTTATAAATGTTTCATTACTTTCTTCATAAACAAAGTTATCAACTTGACCACTAGTTGCACTCCATCCCAATGTGTAGTTAAGTCGGTTAGAGACTTCTCTAACTCCTTCATATCCAGATTTAAGCATTCCCTCATACCATTTTGGATTAAGAAGTTTAGTTCTCGAATCAAGTCTTATTGTCTCGCTTAAAGATCTCACTTGTGCATTTGCAGTGGTAGTATCTGCTATAAAACTACTCGGTGCTTTTCCGTCCTCTCTTAGATTTTTTATAAGATTAGTAGGGTCAGAGTCAAAATAGTGACTTACATCAGTTAGTGATATTTCTGAGGAATCTAGGTTTTGGAATGTCACATCAGCTGTCTTCATTACTGATTCAAAGACTTCTCTTTTCTGATTCATTTCTCCTGGATTGTCAGCGTTGAAAGCATATGTTTTCCTAGATAAATACATCTCTTGAAGTTCACCTTCCTCCTCCCATGTTGAATTCTCAACTGCTAAGTTTACATTTGAACTATAACTGCCACTTGCATTAGAAAATACTCTTGAAGCTGCATCTCTTACAGAGGTTCCTTGTTGTTTTGCCTGTTCAAGAGCATGTTTCCTGACGAAATTAGATTCGACAGGTTCATCTGCCTCAGCTGCCATTTTTACTGCTTGATCAATTAATGCCATTTGATTTATAAATAAATCCCTGAATACACCTGAACAATTAACTACAACGTCAATTCGAGGTCTTTGAAGTTCTTCTAATGTTATTAATTCCAATTTGTTAACCCTTCCAACTGAATCTTGTTTTGGTCTTACACCAACGAACCAAAGAATTTGAGCCAATGATTCACCGTAAGTCTTTATATTATCTGTACCCCACAAAACACATGCAATTGTTTCTGGCCATCCACCTTGCTCCGCTTTCTGTCTTTCTATTAATTTATCAACAACTCCTTTAGCAGCTGCTATTGCAGCTGATGTTGGTATTGATTGTGGGTCGAGTGCATGAATATTTTTACCACTTGGCAATACCCCAGGATTTCTTATTGGATCTCCTCCAGGCCCTGGTAAAACATAATCGCCATCTAGTGCTTTTAATAGACTTTCCATTTCCTTGTCAGCACAGATTTGTTCGAGGCAAAATCTTAAATAGTTAAACAAATCATCTAGAGCTATTAAATCTATCTTTATAAAGCCAGCCTTACGACAAATTCGTGTCCATGGATTAGGTAGATTTATTCCTATTTTACGGAGAAACTCAACAATTCTTGTTAATAAAGTTTTATTCATACTCACACGACCATCTCTTCCTGTAAGTGATAAAACAAGAGCACTAATTGCTAGCCTAGATGTTTCTGTGATGACCTTGTTTAATTCAACATCACTAAGAATTCCGTTATTATTACCGTCATATATCTCTTGAATATTCCTATCTTTTGACTCTGCCAATAAACTTGGTAGCGAACGTAGTCCATCATCTTCCCTCTCAAGCGCTGAAATGCTTACTAATGTTGCTATCGCCTCCTCGGCTGAAGGAGGTTTTCCAATCGTATGTAATCCACAAGGTAAAAGTCTGCTTTCTATTTCCATCAATTGCCCATAAACTGCTCCAACAACTTTGTCTCTTCCTTCTAAATCCATCGAGGATCCATCTTCATCTGGAAGTTTTACATCTTGATCTAAATTACATTTTTTCGATGTCTCTATTATCGCATTAACTATTTGTATACCTCTCGAACTCTCTCTAAGTTGTTGATAAGATCCAACTAGTTCACCTAGTTCTTTTAGACCTTTATACAACCCTGCATTTTCAGCTGGTGGTGTTAGATAACTAATTGTTGACGCGTAGCCTCGTCTCTTCGCAATTGTTGCTTCTGAGGGGTTATTTGCAGCATAGTAATAAAGATTTGGCAATCCTCCTATTAGGGAATCTGGGTAACAAGTTTCACTCATTCCCATTTGCTTTCCAGGCATGAATTCAAGAGATCCATGTGTTCCAAAATGTAATACTGCGTCGGCTTTCCAAACCTTTTCAAGATAAGTATAATAAGCCGCAAAACCATGATGAGGGCTAGCACTTCTTGAATAAAGTAACCTCATAGGGTCTCCTTCATATCCGAATGTAGGTTGAACACCAACAAAAACATTTCCAAAATGTTTACCATATATAAGCAGGTTTTGACCATCACTATTTAAGTTCCCAGGTGGCTTGCCCCAGTTTTCTTCAAGCCTGTGAGAATAAGTCGTTAAATTTTCATATTCTTTAACGGACATTTTGTGTGCTATTGATAATTCTGGAGCGCCTTGGAGTGCTTCAGGATCGTTTATTAGGCATTCCATTAATGCCTTGGAATTTCTCGGAAGATTTTTAACTTCGTAGCCTTTACTTTTCATCTCCTCAAGTACTTTATAAATAGATCCAAAAACATCTAAATAAGCTGCAGTACCAACATTTCCTTTGTCAGGTGGAAAGCTAAATACAGTGATGGCAAGTTTTTTCTCTGATCTTGGTTTTATTCTTAAAGATGACCATCTAATTGCTCTTTCAGCAATCGCGTCAACTCTATCTTGAAGAGTATGTGCTTTACCGGTGGCATCATCCCTTCCAGACAAAACAATTGGTTCAATTGCTCCGTCTAATTCAGGTATAGCAATTTGCAGTGCTACTTGAACAGGGTGTAGGCCTAAATCGCTACCTTCCCATTCCTGAGTTGTTTGGAAAACTAAAGGGAGCGCTACCATATAGGGTCTATTTAATTTCTTAAGGGATTCAATCGCTTTTGGGTGATCTTGTCTTGCAGGTCCACCTACAAGAGCAAATCCGGTTAATGAAACAACCCCATCAACAAGTGGATTATCCTTATTGATTGAATCATAGAAAAATTCGTTAACTGGTTTTGAGAAATCTAAACCGCCACAAAAAACTGGTATTACCTGAGCACCTCGGAATTCAAGCTCTTGAATTATCGCTACATAATGTGCATCATCGCCTGTGACAATATGACTACGTTGAAGAACTAAACCAATTAATGGCCCTTCTGTAGATCTTTTTGATAGATCTTTTCTACTTTGGTTCCAATTAAGATATTCCTTAATATCTTCAAACATATTTGGAGCCATTGGGTGCCAAATTCCAAGATCTGGAAATAATTCAGGCTCTTTAATTTCTAAATCTATATCTTGAGCTGAATTTGAGGATGGATAAACATATTTATCCCCTATCATTAACAGGAAATTCTTTAAATTCTCTGGAGTACCGCCTAACCAATATTGAAAACTAAGCATAAAACTTCTTGCATCTTGAGCTTTATCAACAGGTAAATATTTTAGAATCGAAGGCAAAGTATTCAAAAGCTTTAGCATCGAGTCTTGGAAGCCTGCTCCACCAGCTTCCTTTCTCTTTTTCATGAAATCTCCGATTATGCTCTTGCTTTGCCCAAGCTGCGCCATTGAGAAGCTTCCAAGTTTATTTAATCTCATAACCTCAGGCATTGAGGGGAAGACTATTGAAGCTTTTAATTTCTCTCTATGAGGCTCAACAGCCTCAACTACCTTTTGAGCTAGATCTTCAATAAAAATTAGTGAAGCAATAAAAACATCTGTGTATTCAAGGTCATTTTGAAAATCAGAATAATTTTGATCATTCCTTAGCTCCTCAATTAGATAACCATTCAAATCAATACCTATGGGACCATTTTGAGAATTAAGAGATTTAGCAGCTTGCGTTAATGCATTTTGGTACTGAGGTTCTAGTACTACATAGACCACCTTCATCACACATTTATGCTTGTGATTCTCCACAGGTGAAACTCTGCGGTTTGCGGAGCGGACCTGTGTAAACATTTTTTTCCTAGGTATTTAGACTAAGCCTACGTTTTTTTGACCATGATCGGTGGAAAGTGATGTTCCGTGTTACAAGGAAATACTCATAATGATTCTGAAAGCAATTTTTTTGTAAATGGATTTACCTAATAAACAGGCCATTCCCGTTGTCGTTGCAGGAGCTCTTGGAAGAATGGGCTCGGAAGTTATAAGAGCAGTGACGAAATCAACCTCATGCCATTTAATAGGGGCTGTTGATACTTGTCGTAAAAAAGAAGGTGAAGACATTGGTTCGCTTATTGGAATTGGTTCGATTGATATACCCATAACCTCAGATCTAGAAGGATGCTTGTGTGTTGCCAGTCAAAACTCACGTACAAGTACCGACGCGCCTCCTCCTGTATTAGTTGATTTCACTCATCCATCTGTTGTTTATGAAAATACGCGCTCAGCCATTGCATATGGAATTAATCCCGTCGTAGGTACTACAGGATTAACACCAGAGCTATTGCAGGAGCTTGCAGAATTTGCAAATAAAGCCTCTGTAGGTTGTGCTGTTATACCAAATTTTTCTGTTGGTATGGTTCTTTTGCAGCAGGCAGCTGCTGTAGCAGCAAGTTTTTATGACTATGCAGAATTAACTGAATTGCATCATGATCAAAAAGCTGATGCGCCTAGTGGAACATGCATAAAAACAGCTGAAATAATTGAGGAATTAGGTAAGAAATTTAATAAATCAAAGGTGATTGAAACAGAAACATTAAAAGGATCTAGAGGAGGTTGCAGAGATAGCGGACTTAGGATTCATTCAATTAGGTTGCCTGGCCTTGTTGCACATCAAGAGGTTATGTTTGGTTCTAACGGAGAAACATATACACTTAGACATGACACTATTGATAGGGCAGCATATATGCCTGGTGTATTGCTAACTATAAGCAAAGTTCACAAAATACAAGGCCTTGTATATGGCCTTGAAAAGATAATTTGAGTGAGAACATGATTATTCCTCTAAGAACAGATGAACTTAATAAACTAATACCAGCCGTAGCAACAGGCAATCAATTTGCTGCAGCGTTGGGTAATCCAAGCAAAATTTTTAGAAGACTTATGATTTCATCAATTGGAGGGGTCATTACCCTTTTGATTAGTCAGAATCAAGTCGCAAGTCAATTTTACTCTTTATGGTTGATATTAGGAGTTGTTTTTCTGCTCTATATGCTTTGGGGACCAATTGTAGAAGCAGGTCAAAAGAATTCTGAACTCCGGAGCTATGCATTTTCAGCGATATTTGATGGTTATATTGCTGATATATTTACACGGGAGAAGGTTGAGAATAGACAAGAACAGGCAAATAAAATAGGTCAACTTGAATTAGTTGAGAGTAGGCGAACCTGGATTTTTTTAGAACTTGAGGATGAGGATGGTTATATTGGACAAATATCCTTTCCATTGGAAAAGACTCATCTTACTATTCGTAAGGGTGTCAGAATAATGTGCATTATACTTAGTAATCGTAAAGATTTTTCTAGTATTAGTGGAATAAGTGATGCTTGGATTCCAAATAAAGGATTATGGGTGGGAAGTTATCCTTTTTTGCTCCGTCCTGCTTTTCAAGAATTATGTCAAAGGCTATTAAAACGTTAGTTATTTCTTATTCAACTCTTTTACTATAAATTATGCGTAAAAACGAAAAAATAAAAATTCTTGGAGCAGGTCCAACAGGTTCACTAGCAGCACTAGCCTTAGCAGGACTTGGATTTGATGTGGTAATTTATGATACCAAGACTTCTTCCGAGATCCAAAAAAGAAGTAGAGCATACGCTTTAACCTATTCTTCTAGGAAGCTATTAATTGATATAGGTATATGGGAAAATGCTCTATTGCTTATGTCCCCATTTAAAAGTGTTTATATAAAAGATTTGTACATAAATAAGTCATTTACTTTTAATTCTGAAGATCTTCCGATCTTTTATAGGGATAATCCCGTAGGTTGGATTGTTGAACATGAGAAACTTATGCAATTTCTTCATAATAACTTATCACTTTCATCAAGAATAATTACTAGATTCCACACAGAAACAGATTTATCATTAAAGGATTTTAAATATTTGATAGCAGCTGATGGTCCTAATTCTTCTACACGTGATCTATTAGGTATTTCTAATTTTACCTACAATTATAGAGAGGCATGTTTAACATTTAAGGCTCTTATTAGGGGAGCCTCCGCTAATACAGCATACGAATTTTTTACTCCGGAAGGTCCTTTAGCTTTATTACCTATAAATAGAGATCTATATCAGATTGTATGGAGTTCTCAATATTCAATTTGCAAGAAAAGGGAATTGCTTTCTACTTCTGCTTTCTTAGATCGTCTAGCATCAGTATTGCCTAAATATATTCAACCGGATGTACTTATCAATAAACCAATGACATTTGGTTCTAAGATCTCCTTATCTTGGAAATACTATAGAAATAGAATTCTACTAATTGGAGAATCATCACACAAATATCACCCTGTTGGAGGTCAAGGTTTAAATATTTGTTGGAGAGATGTTGACGAATTGAGAACTTATTTCAAGAAATATTTAGATTCCGGATTGGATGATAAAAATCTTCTTAGAAGTTATACAAAATCTAGAACTTTAGACCTATATTCTATGGGAGTCGTAACTCACTTATTGATTAGCATATTTAGCAACAGGAATATTATGCTATTACCATTTAAAAACATAATATTTTATCTATTGAATAAAAGTTTATTTTTAAGACGTACAGTATTACGTATAATGACTTTTGGACCATCCTACCTAAACAAGAAAATTAACTAATCTGGATGAATAACTTATCCTCTCATAATATGCCTAGGCCCAGTCAGAAACTTATCGCATATTTAAACACCGAATTGAAATTAAGTGATAGTGCTATTAAATTGGGATTAAAGCAATCTGAAATAGAACAAGCCCCTTTACCAATAGTTCTATGGAGTTTAGGTCTATTGAGCATAGAGCAATATCACTCTCTAATTCACTTTGAATTGGAATCTAAAATAGAGCCATAGTTACCATTATATTAATATCTTCCCTGAGAAACGATCCTTCTGAATAAGTTTTCAAAATCTTAAAGGTTGTCTTATTACAGATTCTTCATATATGAAATTGATCAGTTCTAATTTTTATCAAGACATATAGCTATTTTGCATATATGATCTGTACAGTAACTTTTAGATCAATAGTGTTATTACTCAGAATGAAATCAACAATTATTATTCATTATCAATGAGCCTTCTTTCTAGAAAAGGTTTAGAGCGACTTGATCTACTTCTTCTTGTCGTAGAGTCTATCGATCTGAATGGTAGCCAATCTATGCTATATCTTGCAGATCAACTAGGGCTTCAAAGCCACCTACCAAATCTTGTTGAAATCTGGAAAAAACGTTGCACAAACCCTCTAAGAAAGACAAACAGGGGATCTACTTTATCATCTCCTGAATCAGACGCTTTAATATTATTAATATGTACAATGGCAGAGCGAGTATATCCAGTCTTAAGACAACTTATTTCGTCCCGAGAACCAAAATCATTATCTATAGAAAGATGGAATATATTTCATGATAGATTTACTGATTTAATTATTGAGAGAATGAATATCCGTCGAGCTGCTGTGAAAAAGCTATTAGAACCAGAACTTTCTAAGGATATACTTTACTCCTATGTTATTACACTTTCGATGTGCTGTGGAAAAAATGGATATAATCGACTAAGGGAAAATTTAATTGAACATTCCATATAATATATTTAATTATGCTAAATAATACCTTTAATTACGAACAGAATTCAGTTCGTCTCTCCATCACTGGCCTTCCAGATAAATCACTTGGTCAAGAAAATGATCAAATTGGTATTCTCTTATCATGGAAACTTACTCTCCTAGCCTATCCTGAATTAGAAGGTCAGAAGGAACATCTATTATCATTTCTAAATGTAATTTACTCATATACACGAAACTATATTAGCGGAGTAAAGGAGGGATATGGGAATTTAGAGGATCCAGTATCGATTTCTCCTCATAACAAAGTACATAAGATACAACTTAGAAGTAGCAAGGATAATATTTCACCATTGTCAATAGAAATTGATGATGCTGAACTCTCAGATCTTCTCTATACATTTGATCTAATGTGTAATGACCCTAGATTACTTATTAATTTTGATATATCTCCTTCTCGAATTATCAGCAAATCTTTATTAAACAATAATACTAGAAAGGCTTTCAATCTCGTTGCTCCCCTCGCTGGTATAGCAAGTTTGCTTGCACTCTCACTACTTTTATTTACAATACCTCTCCCAGAACCTCCTACCCCGAATATACCTACAACTAAATTAGGAGAGAGTTAGCATATTCTTTAGGGTCTATAAAAGTATTTATAAATACAAACGCTACATAATAAAGTAGCTTAAAATGATTTTAATCTACTATAATTGTGATTCGACATAATTGTTATGACTTCAAAAATCTATAATCGAAAGAAACGAGACAGATTAAAGTCAGTTTTCAGGGATCCAAAGAAATCAGTAAAATTTTCTATAATAAAGAATATAATTATTTCGATAATTGCAATCACAATAGCTACTTTTATAATTATATATTTGAACAATTACCCTAAATCCTATCTTGAGTTTTCAGCATTGGAGGGGGCTTATAATGACGTTATAATAGGCTTCTCCTTGATTTTTAAAGGATTGATAGCTTTTGGCGCAGTTCTATTTATAGGCTTTTTGCAATTTATCAGTCTTGCATTAATCATAATAGGTTTATTTAGATTATTAAGAGTTATCTCATACTTGCTAAAAAATAATAACAAAAAACGGAGAATCTATACTCCTGATAAATAATTGTCTTATATAGCATTTTAGCTATTTCTTTCTACTTCATTAATCTTGAGCAAGCCTAACATAAAAATTGGTGTCATAAGAGGCTATTCTTCTTCAGTAGCTATTATTTCAATATTATTTAGTTTATTAACTACAACTAGATTACTCTATTTAGGTTCATATTTATGGGTTATTTCAGGATTGATATCAATTATAGCTATTATGTCACTTTGGCTTGGAATTGATTATCTCCTCCGACTGACTGGCTTCAATAGTAATTATTCTAGAATTAGGCGAACTATTCAATATACAATGATGTCTATATATTTCATGTCTTGTATTTATGGCCTATATATTGCAATCTTAGTTATTCCTACAAATGATTTGAGTATCTTATTTATTCCTTCAATAATCATTTCACTCCTATTGCTTTCGGCAAGTATAGGTATTTTTGATATTCAACAGGATATTTAATGATTATATCTAGATATAATTTTCAATGTTAATAATCATATATTATAATACGAATTAACGAATAATTATCATGGCAAAAGAAATATTATCTAGTGTTCAGAGAAGGAAACAGGATGAAATGCCAGATGAGTTATTCTATTCACAACCACGATTTGTAAATCATCTTGATAAGAATTTTCGTTCAAGATTGACAGAACTATATAGACATTATTTACGTAATGATTTTATTGTACTTGATTTAATGAGTAGTTGGGTCAGTCATTTGCCTAATAATGTCAAATATAAACGAGTCATAGGTCATGGTATGAATTCTCAGGAACTCATTTCAAATAAAAGGTTAGATGAATATTGGGTTCAAAACTTTAATATTAATACTATTCTTCCTTTAGAATCCGAAACTGTTGACTGCATTCTTATTGTTGCTGGATGGCAGTATCTGCAAAAACCTGAACAAATAGCAGAGGAGTTATTTAGGATATTGTCACCTAGAGGTAAAATTATAATATCTTTCTCAAATAGGGCTTTTTGGTCTAAGGCGCCTCGTATATGGACGGAAACTAGTATTGATGAACGAATTGAATATATAATTTCTATTTTAGCGAATAATTCATTTGTAATTGATCAAGTAGTTAAAGAAGTTACAGCGAATTTAAATATATTTAGTCTGTTTAACAATTCCAATGATCCTTTTATCTCTGTTATAGCGTCAAAAAAGTAGTTTATAATTATAATATTTGTGGGTTATTAACATCTCCTTTAAATGGACCGATAATATTGTTAGTAATCCAGCCTCCATAATAATAACCTTCCTGAGGTCTAACTTGCTCTCCATCAATCGTACATTTATCAACTTTACTTGGGTAAACTGAAATCCAACCTCTCAGTTCATAGTATTTACTATTAGGAGCAGGGTAAAGCCAACCAGCTCTTTTTATGAAAGACTCCTTAGTTTCAATATCGCAATACACTGCTATTCCTTTCCATTCGCAATATGATTCTTTACTCGTTAATACCTTTATATTTACATTAATAAATGTATGTTTAGGTATATATATAGTTGGAGGATGATTAGTCTCTAATATTCTAATATAATCACTCGACTTTGCTATTGTAATATCATTGTGAATAATTTCTATACTACCTTTTTTTCTCTCAATACATGG